>HLSNC_1000080_pt1 | contig 137354 bp, 131 predicted proteins | sample HotLakmetagenome_2_FD_14041 | JGI IMG/M metagenome (IMG submission 14041)
AGAAGAAGGTCATCAGCAGCGCCGCGATATGGGCGCCGTCGACATCGGCGTCGGTCATGATGATGATCTTGTCATAGCGCAGGTCGTCGAGGTTGAATTTCGTGCCCAGGCCGGTGCCCAGCGCCTGGGTGAGGTCGGAGATCTCCTGGTTGGTGCCGAGCTTGGAACTGGCCGCGCCCAGCACGTTGAGGATCTTGCCGCGCAGCGGCAGGAGGGCTTGGGTCTTGCGGTCGCGGGCCATCTTGGCGGAGCCCCCGGCGCTGTCGCCCTCGACGATGAAAAGCTCGGTGCCCGCGCGGTTGGTGGCGGTGCAGTCGACGAGCTTGCCCGGCAGGCGCAGCTTCTTGGTGGCGGTCTTGCGGGCGGTCTCTTTCTCCTGCCGGCGGCGCAGGCGTTCCTCGGCCCTGAGCACGAGGAAATCGAGGATCGCGCCGGCGGACTTGGTATGCGCGGCGAGCCAGTGGTCGAAATGGTCGCGCACAGCACCCTCGACCATGCGCTGGGCCTCGGCGGTGGCGAGGCGGTCCTTGGTCTGGCCGACGAATTCGGGTTCGCGGATGAAGGTCGAAACCAGCGCGCAGCCGCCCGAGATCAGGTCTTCGCGGGTGATGTCGCGGGCCTTGCGGTTGTTGGCGAGCTCGCCATACGCCTTGATGCCCTTGAGGATCGCGGCCCAGAACCCGGCGACATGGGTGCCGCCCTCGGGTGTGGGGACGGTGTTGCAGTAGGATTGCAGGAAGCCGTCGCGCGCAGGCGTCCAGTTGATCGCCCATTCGACCTTGCCCGGCTGGCCGAATTTCTGGTTGAAATCGACGCTGCCGGCAAAGGGTTCCTCGGCATAGGTGACGGTCTTGCCCAGCGTTTCCTTGAGGTAGTCCGAGAGGCCGCCGGGGAAGTGGAACGTGGCCTCGGCCGGCGTTTCGCCGTCGTCGATGGCCGATTTCCACCGGATCTCGACGCCCGAGAAGAGGTAGGCCTTGGAGCGGATCGACTTGAAGAGGCGCGCGGGTTTGAAGCGGTGGGAGCCGAAGATCTCCTCGTCGGCGTGGAAGGTGACGGTGGTCCCGCGGCGGTTGGGGGCTTGCCCGACCTTTGCGAGCGGACCGAGCGGGATGCCGCGCGAGAAGCGTTGCTCGTAAAGCTCCTTGTTGCGGGCGACCTGCACGACCAGCGAATCCGAGAGCGCGTTGACCACCGAGGCGCCGACCCCGTGAAGGCCGCCCGAGGTCTGGTAGGACTTGCCCGAGAACTTGCCGCCCGAGTGGAGCGTGCAGAGGATCACCTCGAGCGCGGATTTCTCGGGAAACTTGGGGTGCGGGTCGATGGGGATGCCGCGACCGTTGTCGCGGATGGTGATGGAATGATCGGCGTGCAGCTCGACCTCGATCCGGTTGGCGTGGCCGGCCACGGCCTCGTCCATGGAGTTGTCGAGCACCTCGGCGACGAGGTGGTGCAATGCGCGTTCGTCGGTGCCGCCGATATACATGCCCGGGCGTTTGCGCACCGGTTCCAGCCCTTCGAGAATCTCGATGCTGTCGGCGTTGTAGTCGCCCGTGTCGGCGGGAGAGAGGAGGTCGTCGGCCATGTGCTTTGCTGCTCTGTTCTTGGTTGGCTGTGGGGCATTATGACAGAGTGCGCGGCGCGGGGGAAGCGGGGAAGGGCTTGGTATTCAGGGGGTTTACATATGTTATAATATAACATTTAACGGGCAGCGAGTTTCCACTGACCAGAGCGAGGCCAGCATGACCAAGCAAGACAACCGCCTGCCCGTGACCGTGCTTTCGGGGTTCCTGGGTGCGGGCAAGACGACCCTTCTCAACCGCGTGCTCAACAACCGCGAGGGGCGGCGGGTGGCGGTGATCGTCAATGACATGTCCGAGGTGAATATCGACGCCGATCTCGTGCGCGAGGGGGGCGCGAACCTGAGCCAGACCGACGAGACGCTGGTCGAGATGTCCAACGGCTGCATCTGCTGCACGTTGCGCGACGACCTGTTGCAGGAGGTGCGGCGGCTGGCCGAGGACAGGCGGTTCGATTACCTGCTGATCGAATCGACCGGGATTTCCGAGCCGCTGCCGGTCGCCGCCACTTTCGAGTTCCGCGACGAGGCGGGCAAGAGCCTGTCGGACGTCGCGCGGCTCGATACGATGGTGACGGTCGTTGATGCGGTGAACCTGCTGCGCGATTATTCGAGCCATGATTTCCTTGCCGACCGGGGCGAGACCATGGGCGAGGCGGACGCGCGCACGCTGGTGCATCTTCTGACCGACCAGATCGAGTTTGCCGATGTGGTGATCCTCAACAAGGTGGGCGATGCCGGGCCCGACAGGGTGGACGCGGCGCGCAAGATCATCCGCAGCCTGAATGCGGATGCGAGCATCGTCGAGACCGATCATGCCGACGTGCCGGCGGGGGCGATCCTCGACACCGGGTTGTTCGATTTCGAGCGCGCGCATGAGCATCCCATGTGGGTCAGGGAGCTTTACGGCTTTGCCGATCATGTGCCCGAAACCGAGGAATATGGCGTGGTGTCATTCGTTTACCGCGCGCGGCGCCCGTTTGATCCGCAAAAGATCCATGACGTTCTGAACGGGCCATTGCCCGGGGTGATCCGGGCCAAGGGGCATTTCTGGCTGGCGACGCGGCCAGACTGGGTTGCCGAGTTCAGCCTTGCCGGGGCGTTGTCGAGCGTGGCGCCGCTGGGCACGTGGTGGGCGTCGGTGCCGAAGGATCGCTGGCCCGATCATCCACAGGCCCGCGACTACATGGCCACGCACTGGGCCGAGCCATGGGGCGACCGGCGGCAGGAGATCGTTTTCATCGGGGCAGGGATCGACTGGCCCGCGATCAGGGCGCGGCTCGACGCGGCGCTGGTGCCCGAGCATGAGGCACCGGGGCCGGAAACGCTTGGGCGGCTGGCCGATCTGCCCGACCCGTTCCCGCGCTGGCGGCGGGCAGAGCAGGTTGCATGAGCGCGTGGCCGGTCGGCGGCGAGACGCAGGGCGCGAATCCGCGCAGGCCCTGAGCCGGGCGTTGCGATAACGGGGGCGGTCGCGTAAAGCCATGGGGCATGAAAAAATGGGTTCCAGCACAGATCGCGGCAAATCCTGTTCGAGCCAGGGTGCGGCCAGCTGCTGCCCGGGCGGGAGAATGGCTCGGCCGCCTGCTGTGGCTTGCATTGATGGTCCTGCCCGTGGGGGCGGGGGCACATCCGCATGTCTTTGTGGCCACCGGGCTGCGGCTGGTGGCCGAGAAGGGGCGGATCACCGGGGTCGAGGTGGCCTGGCAGTATGACGAGTTCTATTCGCTTCTGGTGCTCGAGGACATGAACCTCGACCAGGATCATGACGGCGTGCTGAGCGAGGACGAGCTGGCGCAGCTTGAGGGGTTCGACATGAACTGGGTCGAGGGGTTCGAGGGCGATCTTTACCTTGAACAGGACGGTGCGCCGCTCGGGCTTGGTCCGCCTGAAACGCGCGGCACTTCCTTCGAGGAGGGCAAGATCGTCACCCGTCACTTCCGCGCGGTCGAGGGGGCGGAAGCGGCGCCCGTGGTGGTGCGGGCCTATGATCCGACCTATTACACGGCTTATGACCTCGGCCTTGGCATCGAGGCGCCCGAGAACTGCGCGGTGTCTGTCAGCGAGGTCGATTTCGACGCGAAGAAACGCGACTTGCTGGACGAGCTGGCCGAGATTCCCGAGGATGGCGAGGTGCCCTTTCCCGAGGTGGGCGCGCAGTTTGCCGACAAGGTGGAGGTGACATGCGACGCGCCGTCCTGATCCTGCCGGTGGTGCTGGGCGCGGGGCTGCTGTTCTGGCTCTGGGGATTTGGCGGCATGGACCGCGTGGCGGCTTGGGCCGCCGAGGGCCAGCGCGACGCGCAGAACGCGATGGCGATGACACTGCGGCGGCTGCGCGGCGGCGATGCGGCGGCCTGGGGCGGGCTGCTGGGGCTCTGTTTTGCCTACGGGTTCTTTCACGCGGCGGGGCCGGGGCATGGCAAGATCCTGATCGGGGGCTATGGCCTGGGGCGGCGGGTGCCGGTGGGGCGGCTGGTCGGGCTGGCGATGGCATCGAGCCTGGCGCAGGCGCTGAGCGCGGTGGTGCTGGTCTATGCCGGGGTGTTTGCCTTTGCCTGGGGGCGCGAGCGGATGGTCGGGATCGCCGAGGACATGCTGCAGCCGCTGTCCTACGCGGCGATCGCGCTGGTCGGGCTGTGGCTGGTGGGCCGGGGCGCACGGCGGTTCTGGCGCGCGGTGCGGGGCCATGTGCCGCATGGTAACGCGGACGAATGCGGCTGCGGGCACCGGCATGGACCGACGGCCGAGGAAGCACGCGAGGTGCGGTCGCTGCGCGATGCGGCGGTGCTGGTTGCCAGCGTGGGTATCCGGCCCTGTTCGGGCGCGGTGATCCTGCTGATCCTGGGGCACCTGATGGGGATCGACCTGGCCGGGATCGCCGGGGCGCTGGTGATGGCGCTGGGCACGGCAAGCGTGACCATGGCGGTCGCGGTGCTCGCGGTGAGCATGCGCGAGGGCGCGCTGGGCCAGGTGATGAGCGGGCCGGGCGTGGCGCGCTGGGCGGCGGTGATCGAGGTGATGGCCGGTGGGATGATCGCGGTGGTGGCGGTGCAGTTGGTGTTGATCACGCTTTGAGGCAACCGTTGCTTATGGGAATTTTCATAGCGTTTGGCGCGTATTGCAGCAAATCGGATTCGTCTCGTGCCCAACGAAAGGGCAGCACAGGGCCGCGGTCGGGTGCTCACGACGTCAGCGCAGATCACTTTATCCCGCAACGTCATCCCCTGCCCGAAGCGAAGCGCAACTCCTCAAAAGCACCCGGCCGGGGGGCGGCCCCCTCTCGGCAGATTTTTCTGCGAAAAATCGCCTGCCGGGCAATGGTGTGCTGCCCGGGCGGCTTCGCCGCCGTTCCGGGCGGGTGTTTCCAATCGAACGCGACAGATTATGAAACGGGGGATGTAGCCCGGTGCTGCCCCCTCGTCCCGCTGCCTCACTCGGCGGGCTGGAAGCCTTCGATCAGGTGGCGCAGGCCGAGGGCCGCGCCGGCGAAGATCGCGGCGAAGGTGACGGGGGCCGAGAAGCTGAGCGTGGAGAAGGCCGAGAGGCCCTGGCCGACGGTGCAGCCCATGGCGATCACGGCGCCCGCGCCCATCATCGCCGCGCCATAGATCTGGCGGCGCAATTCGCGCGGGTCCTCGCAGGCTTCCCAGCGGAAATGGCCCTTGATCCCCGAGCCGATCAGCGCCCCCAGCACGACGCCCACGACCGAGCCGACGGCAAAGGAGGGCAGGCGCGCCGAGGCGGTCATCAGCCAAAGCACGGTTTCGCCGACCGGCGCCGAGAAGGAATGCGACACCACCGGCACGGCGGCAAAGCCGGTCATCGCCACATGGGCCGAGCCGGCCCAGCCCGACACGATGGCAAGGCCCACGACAGCGGCCCAGAAGATGGATTGCGGTCTGGCGAGAAAGGAGCGTGATGTGAGTGCGCCCGCGGTGATGAGCGCCCCCAGCGCGACGCCGATCCCGGGCAGCGACAGCCCGGTCAGATCAGAGAGAAGATGCGCGAGGCCGGGGGGCATCTCGCCGGGCACGACATCGGATTGCGGAAAGGCCCAGACCCTGAGCCCGGCCAATGGCCCGGAGAGCACGATATAGGCCGACACCCCCATCACCAGCACGATCACGAAGGCGCGCAGGTCGCCGCCACCCAGCCGGGCGATCGAGCCGAAGCCGCAATTGCCCGCCAGCGCCATGCCATAGCCGAACATGAGCCCGCCGAGGATCGAGGCCAGCGGCATCCAGCGGATCGAGAGATAGAAGCCCTGCTCGGGGATGAGCCAGCCCGTGGCGGTGAGGCCGAACGTGCCCATCACCGCGACACCGATGGCCAGCACCCACATGCGCATCCGGATGTCGGAGCCGCCATAAAGCAGATCCTCGATCGCGCCCATGGTGCAGAACCGACCCAGCCGTGCGGCCAGCCCCAGAAGGATGCCGCCGAAAAGACCCGCCAACGCCATGAAGGCGTGATCGCCGATGATGTCGAGCATGCCGCCCCCCTCCTCCCGGTGTGCCCTGCGGGTGTGGCGGCGGCGGTGCGGGTCAGCCGTCGTCTTCGCAGAACAATTCGTATACCAGTTCCAGTATACGCCTGGGGCGGTTGTCGGCCAAGCGGTAATAGATCGCCTTGCCCTCGCGCCGTGGGATCACCAGGCCCTCGAGCCGCAGGCGGGAGAGCTGTTGCGACACGGCGGCCTGCCGCGCCGAGAGCAGCTCTTCGAGTTCGGTCACCGATTTCTCACCGGTGACCAGGTGGCACAGGATCATCAGCCGACCTTCGTGGCTGACGGTCTTGAGGAAATTCGACGCCGTGGTCGCGTTGGCCACGAAGCGGTCAAGTTCTTCCTCGCTCAGGTCCTTGTCGAAAACGGGCAGGCCCATGATCTCGTCCTCGTCGTCTCATCCTTCGGGCTGGTCGCGAGGACCTGCGCCCGGATCTTGAATCGCCCTGTCACGCGCGTCTTGTCGGCACGCTCTGTTATCGTCTTTTTGCGCCAGGGTCATCCCCCTGCGGTTCCGGTGCGGCGATTCATCCGCTGCCGGTGTAATCGGTTTCCCGTTTCAGCAGCATGTCGAGCAGGCTCCAGAAGAAATCTTCGCCGGGATAGCCCTCGATGCGGCCGATTTCGGTGCCGTCCTCGACCAGGATGAAGGTGGGCGTGAACGTCACGGGGCGGTCGTAGCGCACGCCGTCGGGCGCGCCCGCGCGGATGTCGACGACGCGCAGCGGGGCAAACTCACCTTCGGGCGACCTGGGATAGATCGGGCCGATCGTATCCTTCCAGGCGATGCAGTGCGAGCAGCCCTTCTGCTCGACCATGATCAGCTCGGCCGCCACGGCGGGCAACACCGAGAGGGCAAGGGCCAAGGCGGCCGCAAGAGCGTGTTGCATCGGGGCGAGGGACATGGGCGGGGCCAGATTGACAATGCTTGAACAAATCTTAATGTGATAATGTGTTTTCGGCAAGGGAGGGGAAACGCGCGTGCCGGATATTTCCTATCTGGGCGCCTTGCTGGCTGGGTTTGGCGCGTTCTTCACGCCGTGTATCCTGCCGATGGTGCCGTTCTATATCAGTTACATGGCGGGGATTTCCATGGCCGAGCTGCGCGGCGACGGCGAGATCGCGCCGGGCGCGCAGCGTCGGCTGGTGGTGTCCGCCCTCATGTTCGCGCTGGGGGTGACGACGATCTTCATGCTGATGGGCATGGGGGCGACGGCGCTGGGGCAGGCGTTCGCGCAATGGAGAAGCACGCTGTCCTACGTGGCGGCGGCGGTGATCTTCGTGTTCGGGTTGCATTTCCTGGGGGTGATCCGCATCGGGTTCCTGATGCGCGAGGCGCGGATGGAATCGAAGAGCGATCCGACGACCGTTCTGGGCGCCTATGTGATGGGGCTGGCCTTCGGGTTCGGGTGGACCGCCTGCGTGGGGCCGGTCCTGGCCTCGATCCTGATGATCGCGAGCGGCATGGGCGAGATCAGCCAGGGCGCGGCATTGCTGGCGGTGTTCGGGGCGGGCATGACCGCGCCTTTCGTGCTGGCGGCGTTCTTTGCGCGCCCGTTCCTTGGCTGGATGCAGCGGCACCGGGCCAAGATGGTTTATGTAGAAAAGGCGATGGGGGTCATGCTGATCGTGTTCGCGATATTGATCGCCACCGACACGGTGAACACGATTTCCAACTGGATGATCGATACATTTCCGAGCTTCGGCAATCTCGGGTGATTTACTGACTGTGAGGGAGGACGACGATGAAACGGTTTCTGATGGCGCTGGCGATGCTCGCCGGACTGGCGACGGCGGCGGCGGCCGAGATCGGCGATGACGGGCTGCACAAGCAGCCATGGATGCGCAACACGTTCAAGGATCTGCGCGAGGACCTGGAAGAGGCCAACGCGGAGGGCAAGCGGCTGGTCCTGTTCGTCGAGCAGCGCGGCTGCATCTATTGCAAGAAGATGCACGAGGAGGTCTATGTCCGGTCCGATCTGTCGGACTATATCGCGGAGAATTACTTCGTGGTGCAGCTGAACCTGCACGGCAATGACACGGCCACCGATTTCGACGGCGAGGAGATGGAGCAATCGGCGCTGATGCGCAAATGGGGGATTCTGTTCACGCCGACGCTGATCTTTCTGCCCGAGGAGGTTGACGCGGGCCGGACCGCGGCCGAGGCGGCGGTGGCGACGATGCCGGGTGCCTTCGGGTACCAGACCACGCTCGACATGTTCACATGGGTGAACGAGAAACGCTATGATCTTGATGACGAGGAAGATTTCCAGCGTTACCACGCCCGCAGGATACGCGAGAGGCAAGAAGGCGCGACCGACTGAGAAAGAAAGTTGCGCCCAGTTAATTCACTCTTTTGAATTTGTTGTTGCGTTCACGCAAGAGCCTGCAATACTGTTATGACAATGAACCTGAATTATAACAGGTCCAGGGAATGGGAGGAATCATGAAGCTTGGGACTTTGACACTGGCGCTGGCCATGATGGCCGGAACGGCCATGGCCGAGGGGGTGATGGCGCCTCAGGACGTTGAATTCGACGACTATGGAAGCGTTGAGCAATCGCTGACCGGCAAGCCGGGCGATCCGGAAAATGGGCTTAAGGTCTATGCCTCGAAGGGATCGGGCAATTGCGTGGCGTGCCACAAGATCGACGCTATCGACGCGGCGTTTCCCGGCAATGTCGGCCCGGAGTTGACCGGGGCGGGCGATCGTTGGAGCGAGGCGGAGTTGCGGGGCATCCTGGTCAATTCCAAGAAAACGTTCCCGGGCACCGTGATGCCGGCATATTACAAGGTCGATGGCTTTATCCGTCCCGGCAATGCCTATACCGGCAAGGCCGCGGATGACTCGTTCGGGCCGCTCTTGACGGCCTGGGAGATCGAAGATCTGGTGGCGTTTCTTTCCGCCCTGAAAGAGTGAGCGAAGCGCTGCCTTTAGTGACACTATCTGAGGAGTAGAGACATGGAATTCTCAAGACGCGATACGCTGGTGCTGGGTGCCGGTGCTGTTGCCCTGACATCGCTGCCGCTGCGCGTGGCGGCCGCCGGCGAGGAAGAGATCGACGCCTTCACCGGCGGCGCAGACGTGGCCGAGGGCGGTGTGACGCTCGATGCGCCGGAGATTGCCGAGAACGGGAACACCGTGCCGGTGAGCGTTTCGGCCGAAGGTGCGACGGCGATCATGGTCCTGGCCCTGGGCAATCCGAACCCGGATGTCGCGACGTTCAATTTCGGCGAGTTGTCGGGCAGCCAGTCGGCATCGACGCGCATCCGGCTGGCCGGCACACAGGATGTCGTGGCGGTCGCGAAGATGGGTGACGGAAGCTTTGCCAAGACGACGAAGAACGTGAAAGTCACTATCGGCGGCTGCGGCGGCTAATCAGAGGAGACGAAAGACATGGCAGAAGGTGTTAGACCCCGCGTGAAGGCGCCCGGATCGGCAGAGGCTGGCGAGATCGTGATGATCAAGACCCTGATCAGCCACAAGATGGAATCGGGCCAGCGCCGCGACAGCGACGGCGACCTGATCCCGCGCTCGATCATCAACCGCTTCACCTGCGATTTCAACGGCACCAACGTGCTCGACGTTGAAATGCACGGCGCGATCTCGACCAATCCGTATTTCGAGTTCGACGTGAAGATCCCGGAATCCGGCGATCTCCAGTTCACCTGGTATGACGATGACGGCTCGGTTTACGAAGAGGTCAAATCGGTCAAGGTCTGAGCGGACCCAACGACAAAAGGCGCCTTGCCCCGAAGAAGGGCAAGGCGTTTCAAAGGGAGGAAAGTGAATGAATTTCAAGACTTTGTCCGTGGTGGCGGCTGTTGCCTTGGCGATGCCGGCGCTGGGTTCTGCCGATCCAGACGATGACACTCTGATCATCAACGAGGAAATCGAGGTCGCGACCAAGGTCGAACCCGCAGAGCATCTCGACGGAGCGCTTTACGAGGTGATCTCGGGCTGGCATTTCCGCAATGACGACACGCAGGCCATGGAGATGGATGATTTCGACAACCCTGCAATGCTGGGGGCCGAAAACGGCATGGCCATCTGGAACACCGCCGACGGCAGCGAGGGCAAGTCTTGTGCCGATTGCCATGGTGACGCGGCCGAGAGCATGAAGGGCGTCAAGGCGACCTATCCGAAATTCGACGAGAAGGCCGGCACGTTGATGACCGTTCAGATGAAGGTCAACGAATGCCGCACCGAGCGGATGGGTGCCGAGGCCTGGAGCTATGATGCCGGCCCGGCCATCGACATGGAAGCGATGATCGGAAGCCAGTCGCGCGGCATGCCGATGAACGTGGCCATCGACGGCCCGGCCGAGCCGTTCTGGGAGAAGGGCAAGGAAATCTATTACACCCGTTACGGCCAGCTGGAGCTGTCCTGCGCGTCCTGCCATGAGGAAAACTATGGCAACATGATCCGCGCCGACCACCTGAGCCAGGGCCAGACAAACGGGTTTCCGACCTACCGGTTGAAGAATGCAAAGTTGAACGGGGCGCATTCGCGCTTCAAGGGCTGCATTCGCGACACCCGTGCCGAGACGTTCAACCCGGGCAGCGACGAGTTCATCGCGCTTGAGCTTTACGTGGCGAGCCGCGGAAACGGGCTTGGCGTCGAGAGCCCGTCGGTCCGCAACTGATCCAATGAGGGGCTCGTCATGGCATTGCGCCGGGCGGGCCTTTTTTCTGTTTTAACAAATTCAATCCTGCGCATATGTTATGCGCAACACACAGGCAAACCCGGAAAGGCCCGCATCATGATCTCACGTCGCGATTTCCTTCAGGTCAGCATGGCCGCATCGGCCATGGTTGGCGCGAGTGGTTTCGGCAACTGGTCGAAACTGGCCGCTCAGCAGGCGCTGACGCAGGATGACCTGTTGCAGTTCGACACCTTCGGCAATGTCAGCCTGATCCATATCACCGACATCCACGCGCAGATGAAGCCGATTTATTTCCGCGAGCCGGAGATCAACCTGGGGGTGGGCGACAATCGTGGTGCGGTTCCGCATGTCACCGGCGCGGATTTCCGCAGGCTTTACGGGATCGAGGATGGCAGTCCGAGCCATTACGCGCTGACCTACGACGATTTCTCCGCACTGGCCCAGACCTATGGGCGCGTTGGCGGGCTTGACCGGGTGGCCACCGTGATCAACGCGATCCGCGCCGACCGGCCCGACGCGATCCTGCTGGATGGGGGCGACACCTGGCACGGCTCTTACACCTGCTATCACACGCAAGGGCAGGACATGGTCAACGTGATGGACGCGCTCAAGCCCGACGCGATGACCTTTCACTGGGAGTTCACGCTGGGTTCGGAGCGGGTGCGCGAAATCGTCGAGGGCCTGGCCTTCCCGGCGATGGGGCAGAATATCTTTGACGCGGAATGGGAAGAGCCGGCCGAGGAATTCGCCGATTACACGTTCTTTGAGCGCGGAGGAGCCAAGATCGCGGTGATCGGGCAGGCGTTCCCCTACATGCCGATCGCCAATCCGGGCTGGATGTTTCCCGAATACAGTTTCGGCATTCGTGACGGGCGGATGCAGCAGATGGTGGACGAGGTGCGCGCGCAGGGCGCCGACCTCGTTGTCGTGCTGAGCCATAACGGTTTCGACGTGGACAAGAAGATGGCGAGCCGGGTCGAGGGGATCGACGTGATCCTGTCCGGCCACACCCATGACGCGCTGCCCGAGCCGGTACTGGTGGGCGAGACGCTCCTGATCGCGAGCGGCTCCAACGGCAAGTTCGTGAGCCGCGTCGATCTCGACGTGCGCGACGGGCGGATGATGGGCTTCCGTCACAAGCTGATCCCGATCTTCTCGGACGTCATCGAGCCCGACAAGGAGGTGGCGGCAGTGATCGAGGCCGAGCGCGCGCCGTTCAAGGCCGAGTTGGAAGAGGTGATCGGGACGACCGATGACCTGCTGTATCGGCGCGGCAATTTCAACGGGACGTGGGACGACCTGATCTGTGACGCGCTGATTTCCGAGCGCGAGGCCGATATCGCGATGAGCCCGGGCGTGCGCTGGGGGCCGAGCCTTCTGCCGGGCGATCCGATCACGCGCGAGGATATCTGGAACGTCTGTTCGATGACCTATGGCAGGGCGTATCGGTCGGAGATGACGGGGGAGTTCATCCACGTGATCCTTGAGGACGTGGCCGACAACCTGTTCAACCCCGACCCCTATTACCAGCAGGGCGGCGACATGGTGCGGATCGGTGGCATGGGGTATCGCATCGACGTGACCAAGCCGCAGGGCGAGCGGATCACCGACATGACGCTTTTGAAGACCGGCGAGGCGATCGACCCGGCCAAGAACTATGTCGTGGCCGGTTGGGCCAGCGTGAACGAGGGCACCGAGGGGCCGCAGATCTGGGACGTGATCGAGGACCATGTGCGCAAGCAGGGCACGGTCAAGCTCGATCCCAACAATTCGGTCGAGGTGGTGCGCGGCTGAGCCGCGCATTGCACGAACATGATCGAGGCCGGGGCGAGACTTCGGCCTTTTTCGTTTCAGCCGAGGATCTCGGTGGCCAGTCGCTCCGAGACGGCGGCCGCGCGCAGGTAGCCGTCAGAGGCGTGGCCGAGCGAGAGATAGAGCCCCGCGAGCCCCTGATGCGCGCCGAAAAGCAGCGCGTCGTCGGGCAGGAAGGGGCGGAAGGCGTGGGTCGCTTCGAGAAAGGGCAGAGGATGCCATCGGGGCGCTTGACCAGCCGGGTGAAAAGCGGCGTCGGGCAGGCCAGCGCGAGGATCACGCCGCGTACCGGGATCGAGGCGGGCAGGTCGGCGGGCAGGCCCTTGATGCGGTCGAAGCGGTGCCCGGCGGCGAGCGCCACGCGGTCGGATGGCATGTGACCCTTGGGTGTTTTGACGCCGGTGACGCGACCGCGTTCATGGGTGAGGGCCAGCGCGGGGCAATGTTCGATGACCTGGCCGCCTCGGGCGGTGATGGCACTGGCCAGCGCGGTGCAGAGCCTGCGCCCGTCGACCCAGGACACGTCGTTGAGCAGGCAGGCGATGGTCACCTCGGGCGAAAGCGCCGGTTCCAGCGCGCGGGCGTCGGCGCCGTCCATCAGCGTGACATCCCAACCCGCGGCGCGGCGGGTATCATGGTCGGCGCGAATCTCGGCCTCGTCCCCGGCAAAGCCGATGCGCAATTGACCATCGGTGCGAAAATCGACCGGAAGGCCGGTCTCGGCCTCAAGGTCGGCGATGAAGGCGGGGGTGGCGCGCAGGCTTTCCCATTCGAGATCGGTGAGCAGCGAAGGGTCGAGGCCGGGTTGAAGATAGCCCGCGGCGGCGTGGCTGGCCCCCTGGCCGATGGTGCCGGCGTCGATGACGGTCGGCGCCAGGCCGCGCCGGGCCAGTTGCCAGCCAAGCGACAGCCCCGCGATCCCGGCGCCGATGATGATCATGCTCTGCCCTCCGAAGCGATTTGCGGGATGGTAGACCGGTCGGGGCGGGATCGGAAACCGTCGACAGATATCTTTTTATTCGCTAGTGTGAATGTGACGGTTTTCAAGCGTCTATAAATTCAATATGAAGAATTTGTATGCGGATGAGGAGGCAGAATCAATGACGGTCAGCTTCAAGGGCAAGACGCCCTCGCGGCGCGCATTTCTCAAGGGGGCCGCTGCGGCGGGAGGAACCCTGGCGGGGGCAGGTGCCGCACATGCGGCGGGTGATCCGGAGATCACCGAGTTGCAACCCTGGATGCAGCAGCTTGGCGACGGGGTGGATGTCGCACCCTATGGCAAGCCCTCGGAATACGAGGCGCATGTCCAGCGGCGCACGGTGGAATGGCTGACGGCTGATCCGGTGAGTTCGATCAATTTTACCCCCCTTCACGAGCTGGACGGGATCATCACGCCAAATGGGCTGTGTTTCGAACGTCACCACTCGGGCACGGCCCATATCGACCCGGCCAAGCATCGGTTGATGATCAATGGTTTGGTCGACACGCCGCTTGTTTTCAACATGGCCGACCTGATGCGGTTCCCCCGCGAGAACCATGTGTATTTCCTGGAATGTGCTGCCAATAGCGGCATGGAATGGCGTGGTGCACAGCTCAACGGGTGCCAGTTCACGCACGGGATGATTCACAACGTGATGTATACCGGTGTGAAGCTCAAATACCTGCTGGAAGAAGCCGGTGTGAAGACCAATGGCAAGTGGATCATGCCCGAGGGGGCGGATGCCGCGGCGATGACGCGCTCGATCCCGATGGAAAAGGCGCTCGACGACTGCCTCGTGGTCTGGAAGATGAACGGCGAAGCGTTGCGCCCCGAACAGGGCTATCCGCTGCGGCTTGTCGTGCCCGGCTGGGAAGGCAACATGTGGGTCAAGTGGCTGCGCCGGATCGAGGTCGGCGACGAGCCCTGGCACCATCGCGAGGAAACCAGCAAGTACACCGATCTTCTGTCCGATGGCACCGCGCGGCGGTTCACGTGGGAAATGGACGCGAAATCGGTCATCACCAGCCCCAGCCCGCAGGCGCCGATCCTGCATGGCAAGGGGCCGACGGTTCTGACCGGGCTGGCCTGGTCGGGGCGTGGCACGATCCCGCGGGTCGACGTGACCATCGACGGTGGCAAGACCTGGCACGAGGCGCGGATGAGCGGGCCGAGCCTGGACAAGTCGATGCACCGGTTCTATTTCGAATTCGATTGGGACGGCGGCGAGTTGCTGTTGCAAAGCCGGGCACATGACAGCACCGGTTACGTGCAGCCGACCAAGGACGAGCTGCGCGAATACCGCGGCACCAATTCGATCTATCACAACAACGGTATCCAGACCTGGTATGTCAACAAGAACGGGGAGGCGGAAAATGTCGAAGTTTCTTAATGTCTTGACCGCCTCAGCCGTGGCGGCGTCGGTGCTCGCGACGCCGGTCATGGCCGAGAAGCTGGGTCTTGGACGCCCGGCCTCGGATGACGAGATCGCTGCATGGGATATCGACATCCGCCCCGACGGGCAGGGCCTGCCCGAAGGATCGGGTTCGGTGATGGATGGCGAAGATCTTTACATGGACCAATGCTCGGTCTGCCACGGCGTGTTCGGCGAGGCGGAGGGGCGCTGGCCGGTTCTGGCGGGTGGCGACGGGTCGCTGTCGGATGATCGGCCGGTCAAGACAATCGGCTCTTACTGGCCCTATCTCTCGACGGTCTGGGATTACGTGCACAGGGCAATGCCGTTCGGCGATGCGCAGAGCCTGAGCAATGACGAGGTCTATGCGATCACCGCGTACCTGATGTATCTCAACTACCTGGTCGAGGATGATTTCGTTCTCTCGAAGGAGAATTTCCTCGAGGTGCGCATGCCCAACGAGGAAAACTTCTTCATGGATGACCGCGCCGATGCCGAGCTTGTCGCCTTTGCCAAGTCCGAGGTCTGCATGAGCGATTGCAAGGACAACGTCGAGATCACCGCGCGGGCGGCGATCGTCGACGTGACGCCGGAAGACGCCGATGCCCGCGAGGCGCGGGCCGCGCGGCTGGGGGTCGATGTCTCGGAGGGGGACGAAGAAGCGTCGGCCACCGAAGAGGAAGGCGCGGAGGAGGCCGCGGCCAGCACCACCGCCGAGGGCGCCGAACAGGAGCTCGACATGGCGTTGGTGGCCGAGGGTGAGAAAGTGTTCAAGAGATGCGCCGCCTGCCACCAGGTCGGGGAAGGTGCGAAAGACCGCGTTGGCCCCGTTCTCAACGGTGTGATGGATGCGCCCTTCGGACATGTCGAGGGTTTCCGCTATTCCAAGGGTCTGCTCGACATGGCCGACGAGGGCATGGTCTGGACCGAGGAGAACATGGCCGAGTTCCTTAAAAAGCCGCGGGGCTATATCAAGCGGACCAAGATGTCCTTTGCGGGCTTGCGCAAGGACGAAGAGATCGCCGCGGTGATCGAATACCTCAAATCCTTTCCCGAATAGGGAAGGGTGACGGGGCCGCCCGCAGGTGGCCCCGTCTGCCGCGGGCAAGCAAGCCGCCGTGGCATGAGTGCGTGCGCTGTCTGGGAGGAGGTGCGATGCTCACAGGACATGATCCCATACAGGTCTTATCATCGTGCATGTCGTGCGCGTGGTCCCGTCTTTGCGGGCCGGTCGGTTTTGTGATTTCATGCCCGGGCGACATCTGGTGCGGCGATGCGGGATATCCGCTGCCCGCCGTTCCAGCGACAGTGACAGGGCGGGTTCGCAGGACCAGGGGGGCGCTGAATTGAATTGGAAGCATGACAGGTTTTGGGGAGTCCTTGCGACTGTCGCAGGGGTGGGTCTGGCGACGCCGGTCGTGGCCGAGCAGCAGGACGCGCGGATCGGCGATGCCGAAGCGGGCAAAGAGGTCTATGACCTTTGCGTGGGGTGTCACGAGGTCGGCCCCGATGCAGGCAACGGGATCGGCCCGCATCTCAACGGGATTTTCGGGCGCCGCGCGGGATCGGTCGAGGGGTTCAGGTATTCCAAAGGCCTGAGCCGCGAGGGCAGGCTGGGCATGGACTGGACGCTCGAGACGCTCGACGCCTACCTGGAGAATCCCAAGGCGCTGGTCAGCGATACGCGGATGAGTTTCGACGGGCTGGAGGACAAGGCCGACCGCGACAACGTGCTGGCCTATCTGCGGCAGTTCTCGGACAGCCCGCAGAACATCCCGGAATCCGCCCCCACGGGGCGCGCCCGCGAGGTCGGGTTGTCGCAAGAGACCCTGGCCATTGCCGGGGACCCGGAATTCGGCGAGTATCTGTCGAATGAATGCACGACCTGTCACCGGATTGACGGCACGTATGACGGAATCCCGGGGATCGTCGGCTGGCCGGAGGAGGATTTCGTGATCGCGATGCATGCCTACAAGCGCAAGATCCGCCCGCACCCGGTGATGCAGATGATGGCCGGTCGGCTGTCGGACGAAGAGATCGCGGCGCTGGCCGCGTATTTTGGCGATCTGGAATGAACCGGGTCGCCTGACGCACCGGGAAACGGGTGCAACGAAGGGGAGGAAAGACCATGACATTGAACAGACGCGCCTTTATCGGCACGGGGGCGGCCATGGCGGCAGCGCTTGCGGCGCCCGCTGTGCGGGCCTCGAACCATGGAAAACCGCGGGTCATCGTGATCGGTGGCGGGGCGGGGGGCGCCACAGCCGCGCGCTATATCGCCAAGGACAGCAAGGGCGAGATCGACGTCACACTGATCGAGCCGACGCGGATGTATTACACCTGCTTTTTCTCCAACCTCTATATCGGCGGGTTCCGCGATCTGAGTTCGATCGGCCACAGCTATGGCACGCTGGCGCAATCGGGCGTCAATGTGGCGCATGACTGGGCTACCGGCGTCGACCGCGAGGCAAGGACGGTGACGCTGGCCGGGGGGGCAGTGCTGCCCTATGACCGGCTGATCCTGTCGCCTGGCATCGATTTCGTCGAAGATTCGGTGTCGGGATGGGATGTGAGCGCACAGAACAAGATGCCGCATGCCTACAAGGCCGGCTCGCAAAGCGAGCTATTGAAGGCCCAGGTCGAGGCAATGCCCGAGGGCGGCCGGTTCGCCATGGTTGCGCCACCAAACCCCTATCGCTGCCCGCCCGGCCCCTACGAACGGATCAGCATGGTGGCGCATCTGCTCAAGGAGAAAAACCCGACGGCCAAGATCCTGCTGGTCGATCCGAAGGAGAAGTTCTCGAAACAGGCACTGTTCGAGGAAGGCTGGAACCGGCACTATGCCGGCATGATCGAACGGATCGGCCCCGATTTCGGCGGTGACAATGTTTCGGTGAATCCCGACGAAATGACCGTGGATATCGACGGCGTGGTCGAGAAGGTCGATGTCTGCAACGTGATCCCGGCGCAAAAGGCGGGCCGCATCTGCGAGATGGCCGGAATCACCGAGGGCAACTGGGCCCCGGTCATTCCCCACACGATGCAAAGCCGCGTGGACGAGAACATTCATGTTCTGGGTGATGCGAGCAACCAGGGCGACATGCCGAAATCGGGCTTTTCGGCCAATAGCCAGGCCAAGGTCGCCGCGATGGCGGTGCGCGGGGCGCTGTTGGGATCGAACGTGTTCCCGGCGAAGTTCTCGAACACCTGCTGGAGCCTCATCGAAGAGAATGATGGGGTCAAGGTCGGGGCATCCTATGAGGCGACCGACGAAAAGATCGTCAGCGTGTCGAGCTTCATCAGCCAGACCGGCGAGGATGCGGATCTGCGCAAGCAGACCTACGAGGAATCGATCGGCTGGTATTCGGGAATCGTGTCGGACATGTTTGGCTGAACGCCGGTTTTTACGAGTGTCAGGGTAATGAGGGACGGCGGGGCGCGATGTCGATCGCGCTCCGTTGCGTTTCGGGGCAGGGGTTTTTTGCGGCTGCCCTTGCAGCCCCTGAGCCGCATGACTAAGACTCCGTTAAAGAGTTTTCCATACACATCGAAACGGCGAAAGCAGGCAGGACCACATGAACGACCCGTATGAGATCTACATGAACACCCTCGTGCCGATGGTGGTCGAGCAGACCAGCCGCGGCGAGCGGGCCTATGACATCTTCTCGCGCCTGCTCAAGGAGCGGATCATCTTTCTCAGCGGGCCGGTGCATGACGGCATGTCGAGCCTGATCGTGGCGCAGCTTCTCCATCTGGAGGCGGAGAACCCGAGCAAGGAAATCTCGATGTATATCAACAGCCCAGGCGGGGTTGTGACGAGCGGATTGTCGATCTACGACACGATGCAATACATCAAGCCCAAGGTTTCGACATTGGTCATCGGGCAGGCGGCCTCGATGGGGTCGCTCCTGCTCACCGCGGGCGAGGCAGGGATGCGGTTTTCCCTGCCCAACAGCCGGATCATGGTGCACCAGCCCTCGGGCGGGTACCAGGGCCAGGCCACCGATATCATGATCCATGCCGAGGAGACGCTGAAACTCAAGAAGCGTCTCAACGAGATCTATGTCAAACATACCGGTCGCAAGCTCAAGGAGGTGGAGTCCGCGCTGGAACGCGACAAGTTCATGAGCCCCGAGGAGGCCAAGGACTGGGGGCTGATCGACGAGATCGTGGAAAGCCGGGTCAAGTCGGACGACGACGCGTAGAACGCGTGCGCGCAGTCTCGCGCCATCACGCGCCGCGGCGTCGGGTGAATTTCACATTGTGACCGGTTTGTCTCTGCCCTAGACTTGGGTTAGGGCAGACCCCTGGGTCGGATGATGCCGGCCAAAACGAAAAGAGACGGGCCCGAAAGGACGATCATGGCGAACAATTCTGGCAGCGGAGACAGCAAGAACACGCTTTATTGCAGCTTTTGCGGCAAGAGCCAGCACGAGGTTCGCAAGCTGATTGCCGGACCGACGGTGTTCATCTGTGATGAATGTGTCGAACTGTGCATGGATATCATCCGCGAGGAAACCAAGAGCGCGGGGCTGAAATCCAGCGAAGGGGTGCCGACACCTAAAGACATCTGCGAGGTGCTTGACGATTACGTGATCGGGCAAGCCATGGCCAAGCGCGTGCTGTCGGTCGCGGTGCACAACCACTACAAGCGGCTCAACCATGCTGCCAAATCCGGCGATGTGGAACTGTCAAAGTCGAACATCCTGCTGATCGGGCCGACCGGGTGCGGCAAGACGCTCCTGGCGCAGACGCTGGCGCGTATTCTCGATGTGCCCTTTACCATGGCCGATGCGACCACACTGACCGAGGCGGGGTATGTTGGCGAGGATGTCGAGAACATCATCCTCAAGCTGCTGCAATCGAGTGAATACAATGTCGATCGTGCGCAACGCGGCATCGTCTATATCGACGAAGTCGACAAGATCACGCGCAAGTCGGAGAACCCGTCGATCACCCGTGACGTCAGTGGTGAAGGCGTGCAACAGGCGCTCTTGAAGCTGATGGAGGGGACCGTGGCCAGCGTACCGCCGCAGGGCGGGCGCAAGCATCCGCAACAGGAATTCCTGCAGGTGGACACGACCAATATCCTGTTCATCTGCGGCGGCGCCTTTGCCGGGCTCGACAAGATCATTGCACAGCGCGGCAAGGGCAGCGCGATGGGTTTCGGCGCGGATGTCCGCGACAATGACGAGCGCAATATCGGCGAAGTCTTCAAGGATCTCGAACCCGAGGACCTGTTGCGCTTCGGCCTTATTCCCGAATTCGTGGGCCGCCTGCCGGTGATCGCGACGCTGGAAGACCTGGACGAGGATGCGCTTGTCACCATCCTGACCGAGCCAAAGAACGCGTTGGTCAAACAGTATCAACGGCTTTTCGAGCTTGAGGATGCGCAGCTTACCTTCACCGATGATGCGCTCGAGGCGATTGCAAAGCGGGCGATCGAGCGCAAGACCGGCGCGCGCGGATTGCGCTCCATCCTCGAAGATGTGCTGCTCGACACGATGTTCGAGCTTCCGGGCATGGAGAATGTCGAGGAGGTGGTGGTCAACGAGGAGGCGGTGGCACATGCCGAGGCCAAGCCGCTGATCATCTATGCGGATCAGAAAAAGGAAGGCACGACAGCCAGTTGAGCCGCCGATGCCCGGATCGGGATAGGGAAGAGCGAAACATTCCGATCGGTTTGAAGCGTTCCGCCTTTTGCCCGGGATAAGGTCAAGGCGGAACGCAGCGCAGCCTATGCACAGAATCACCGGGGCGAGCGCTCCGCGAAGGGCCGTCTCGCAGGGTTTATGCGGGCCGCGTTATTCGGCCGCAAGTGGCAGATCGCTTGGCGTGTAGTCGCCACCCAGACCCGCGCGGATATCGCTGTCCTGGAGCGGCGCCCAATCGGATGGGGCGCCGGTGATGAAGCCACGTTCAAGCAGCGCGCGGTGCAGGCGTGGCAGGTCCGGTTGCCCAACGGAGAGGCGTGCGCGCCTCGTGCCTGCAGGTTGCCAGACACGGCACAGCACTTCGAGCAAGGCAGGGTCGTTTCCGGTAAAGCTGCTGATATGGGTGAGGATGTGCCGCGTCGCGCCCGAGCGGCGACGCGGGATCACGGCCACTTCCTGGTTCGCCGAACCGCAGAAGGCATAGAGATGCAGGGCCGAGCCTTCGCTGGCAACGATCTTCCTGGCGGCCTTGTAGCGTGCGATCTGGGTCTGGATGTCGTGGCGTTCGGGGTGGAAGATTTCGTATCCCTGAGCGGCCAGCGCCTGTTCGATTCGCTCTTCGCCCAGCAATGCGCCGCGTCTGGGGCCGAGGCGACTGCGCGAGATATAGAGCTTGTCGCTGCCCTCGGGTTCGACATTCACACCAAAGCGGGTTCGCGTGAAGCGTCGGAACGGTTCGGTGCCGGCGCTGATGTCACCCAGGCCAAAGCCCTGTCCGGGCACGATGAGACGCTCGACCCGGGTTGGCTCGGACAGCACCCTGATCGGCAGATCGACCCCCATCTGGTGAAAGAAGCCGGTCTGGAACGTGACGAGTTCGGTCTCGCCCGAGGGTCTGCGCGGAATGAAGAGAATGCCCTTGGGCTGTTCCATGTCCGGCGCATCAAGTGCCCATAGCCGCCCGACGCTCTCGACGATGAAATGCGCGAAATAGCGCCACATGACTCCGCCCCAGAGCCATGTGCCGGAGAGCTCGGCAACAGGGCCGGCGGGGCGTTCAAACGGCAGGTTCATGCGGCGGGTATTGCGCCAGAGCGCGGCTTCGGCCACGTCGATGCCGCTTGAATCCTGGACCCCGGACGGGGTGCTCAGCCCGGTGTCCTCGGGCGGCCGGATCATGGCCCCGGTGACGATGCGCAGGCTTTCGGACCAGCCGCCGGAGGCGCGGGGAGGCCCCGCGTCACGCTGCGTCGGTTCGGGTGAGCGGGTGCAGGTCCAGACAAAGCGGGTCGAAAGATCCTGGTTCTTGACAAAGCCCGCCCGGCGCAGGGCGTTCTTGCATGTCTTGACACCCTGGACGCCATAAAGGCCAGGGTGAAACTCGATCACCACGGCGCGGATCCCGTCCAGGTCGGCATGTTCCAGGAATTCAAGCTCGCCGCCCTCGATATCCATGATCAGCACGTCGGGACGAAACGAATCGCGCAAGTAGTCAAAGCTGGTTGTGGGCACCTTGACGGGGCGGGTCTGGTGGTTGGTCTTGTCGATCAGGGATGAGCCGAGAAAGGAATTGAGGATGTGGAACGTGACAGTTTCGGGTCGGTCGGGGGCGCTGATGACCACCTCGTTGCGCAGCTCGACCACGTCCTCGAGCCCGTTCTCGGCATAAAGCGCCCTTGCATGGGGGATGAGGTCGGAATTGGCCTCGAAGGACAGAACCGCGGCCGGCTTGGCGTTGAGCGCCGTCACGGCCCCGACGATGCCGAGCCCCGCGCCCATTTCAAGCACCCGGTCGCCGGGTTGCACGACCGCAAGCGCGCCCGCGATCTCATCGCCCTCGTAACGGGCCTCTTCGATTCGGCGAATGCGGGTTTCCGTCAGGAAGGAAGAATGGGGCACTCGGACGCCTTTGCACGTGGCGGCGATGGAAATGGTTGTCATGTCTGCCCAGCCCTTGTTCTCGTGCGGCGCAGCCTAGCCTGTCGCGCCCATTCGGGCCAGATCTCGCACGGACTGGCTGGCAAATGGCTGTGGATTGCGGCATGCGTGCCACTGGACCTTGGTGCCGCTTTTCGCCATACAGTGCGCAGGAGAAACAGGAGTCGACCATGGGCATTCTCAATACCCTACTTCGCGCGGTGACCTGGTGGCACGGGTCGACGCTCAACACGCAGCTCTATACATGGCGCAAGGGTGAGAAAGTGGGCGAGGATGCGCAAGGCAACGTGTTTTATCGCTCGCGCGATGGCAAGCGGCGGTGGGTGATCTACAATGGCGAGGCCGAGGCCAGCCGGATCAGTGCCGATTGGCATGGCTGGTTGCATCATACCTATGAAAAGGCTCCGAGCGAAGAGCCGCTGCCGCACAAGTCTTGGGAAAAGCCGCATCAGGAAAACCTGACCGGCACGATGCTGGCCTATGCGCCCGATGGGTCGATCCGCAGGACGACACCGAAGCCACGTCGCGACTACGAGGCGTGGCAGCCCGAATAACGCAGGATTGCAGGTCGCTCAGATGACGGAAAACACCACCGAGGTATTGGTCGGCGGCGCGGTTCTGGCCGTGGCGCTGGGATTCCTGGTCTATGCGGGACAGGCGACGGGATTTTCACGCGGCAGCGACAGCTATCCGCTGACCGCGTCGTTCCGATCCATCGAAGGGGTCGCGGTGGGCACCGATGTACGGCTGGCCGGGGTGAAGATCGGCACGGTGACCGGGGTTTCACTCAATCCCGAGACCTTTCGGGCCGACACCACGTTCAGCGTGGCCAAGGACGTGGAGATACCGGATGACAGCGCCGTCGTGGTTTCGTCGGAGGGTTTGCTTGGCGGAAATTTCGTCGAGATCTCGCCCGGTGGATCGCCGTTCTACTATGAACCCGGCGATGAAGTGCTCGACACGCAAGGGGCGGTTTCGCTGATCTCGCTGCTTCTGAAATTCGTGAGTGGTGGCGAGAACGGGAGCGAGCAGTGAAACGGCTGGCTGCGATCGTGCTCGCTCTTGCCGTGCCCATGTTCGCGACGGCAGAGGAGGTCAGCCCGGCCGATGGTGTCGTGATACGGACGCTGGACAAGATGAACGGCTCGGTCCGCGACATCGAACTGGCCAGTCGCGAGGCGGTCACGATCGGCCGGATGGAGGTGACGCTTGGCGAGTGCCGCTTTCCGGTGGGCAATCCGGCGGGGGATGCCTATGCCTTTCTCACCATCACGGAGGACGGGCGCGACAGCCCGGTCTTTATCGGTTGGATGATCGCATCCTCGCCTGCGCTCAGCGCGATGGACCACCCGCGCTATGACGTATGGGTGTTGCGCTGTATCACGGAATAGGGGTCTGTCTCCAAAGGGGTTTCGAGGAAGCGTCCTTCTTTCTGGAGGGCCTGTTCGAGACGCCGCCGATAATCCGCGCGCGAGATTTCAATGGCGCCGAGGCGGGTCAGATGCGGAGTGATGAACTGCGTGTCAAAGAGTTGGAAACCAGCGCGGTTCAGATGATCGACCAGATGCGCAAGCGCGATTTTCGACCCGTCCCGACGCGGCGAGACCATGCTTTCACCGAAAAAGGCCGCCCCGATCATGACGCCGAAAACGGCGCCGATCAGGCCATCATCGTCGCGGATTTCAAGTGAATGCGCCCGGCCCATTGCGTTGAGTTGCCTGTAGAGATCAAAGATCGTCGCGTTGATCCAGGTTTCGTGGCGATCGGCACAGGCCAGCACGACACCCGGAAAATCGGCGTCGATCGTGGCTTGATAATCGGCGCGTCGCATGCGCCGGGCCAGCGAGCGGGAGATGTGAAATCCGTCGAGCGGCAGGATGCCCCGTCGGCGGGGATCGACCCAGAAAAGTTCGGGGTCGTCCTGCCGCTCGGCCATCGGAAAAATGCCGACCGAGTAGCCGTGCAAAAGAAGTTCGGGCGTGATGGTCATGTCCGGATGCGAGGACATTGTGCCGGTCAGCCCTCGCCCAGATTGCTTTCGAGCCAGCGTTCGAGCCAGTGGATGTCGTAATCGCCCGCGAGGATGTCGGGTTCCTGCAGAAGTGCGTTGAAAAGCGGCACGGTCGTGTCGACGCCATCCACAATCAGCTCTCCCAATGCCCGGTCGAGCCGCGCCAGCGCCTCGCGTCGATCACGGCCATGCACGATCAGCTTGCCGATGAGCGAATCGTAATAGGGTGGAATGGAGTACCCGTCGTAAAGCGCCGAATCCATCCGCACGCCCAGCCCGCCAGGCGCGTGATACTGGGTGATCCGGCCGGGACAGGGTGCGAAATTGGGCAGCTTCTCGGCGTTGATGCGCACTTCGATCGCGTGACCGTTGATTTGAAGATCGTCCTGAGTGAAGGACATCGGCAGCCCTTCGGCGACGCGGATCTGCTCGCGCACGAGGTCGACGCCGAAGATCGCCTCGGTCACGGGATGTTCGACCTGCAGACGGGTGTTCATCTCGATGAAATAGAATTCGCCATCCTCGTAGAGAAATTCGATCGTGCCGGCGCCGATATAATTGATCGCGGCCACGGCATCGGCACAGACCTTGCCGATCCGGTTACGCTCTTCCTCGTTGATGGCGGGGCCGGGGGCCTCTTCGAAGACCTTCTGGTGGCGGCGCTGGAGCGAACAGTCACGTTCAGCCAGATGCACCGCGTTGCCCTTGCCGTCGCCAAAGACCTGGATCTCGATATGGCGGGGCTTCTGGAGGTATTTCTCGATATAGACCGCATCATTGCCAAAATTCGATTTGCCCTCGGCCCGGGCGGTCATGAAGGCGCGTTCCATCTCGGCAGGTGAATTGGCCACTTTCATGCCCTTGCCGCCGCCGCCGGCGGTGGCCTTGATGATCACCGGATAGCCGATTTCCTGTCCGAGCCGCTTGGCGGTCTCGAGGTCGGCCACGCCCCCTTCGGAGCCGGGCACGCAGGGCACGCCGAGGTTTCGCATGGTCTCCTTGGCCGTGATCTTGTCGCCCATCACGCGGATGTGTTCGGCGGTGGGGCCGATGAAGATCAGGTCGTGATCCTCGACCACCTGCACGAAATTGGCGTTCTCGGACAGAAACCCGTAGCCCGGGTGGATCGCCTGGGCGCCGGTGACTTCGCAGGCGGCTATGATCGCGGGGATCGAGAGGTAGCTTTGCGGGGAAGGGGCCGGGCCGATGCAGACGGTTTCGTCGGCCATGCGCACATGCATCGCGTCGGCATCGGCGGTGGAATGGACCGCGACGGATTTGATGCCCATCTCGCGGGCGGCGCGGATCACGCGGAGCGCGATTTCACCACGGTTGGCGACAAGGATTTTCTCGATCATGGTCGGGGCCTTATTCGATGATCATCAGGATCGAGCCGTATTCGACCGCGTCGCCGTCATCGACGAGGATACGCTTGACGGTGCCGGATTTCGGGGCCGGGATATGGTTCATTGTCTTCATGGCTTCGACAATGAGGAGCGTATCGCCCTCGGACACCTGTGTGCCGATGGAGACAAAGGCGGGTGCGCCGGGCTCGGCCTGGAGATAGATCGTGCCGACCATCGGCGAAGTGACGGCACCCGGATGGCTGGCAAGATCCTCGGTGGCGGGGGGGGCTGGTTCGGCTGGCGCGGGTGTGGAAGCGGGAGCTTGCGTTGCGGCCGGGGCGGGAGGCGGTGGCGCGGCGTGGGTCACGGTTTCGGCGCGGCGGCTTATGACCCGCACGTTAAGGCTGTCGTTCTCGCCATAATCGCGTTTGACGCTGAGTTCGGTCAGGTCGTTTTCGTTCAGCAGTTCCGCCAGTGCCTGAATGAACGCCACGTCTGATTCGGTGGATTGGGGTTTGTCTGTCATCAATGTCCTCGAACGGTTCGGGCGCGCATTGCACACCTTGATGCATCTGCCGCCTTATAGGGCAAGGTGGAATGGGTGAAAAGCGCGATCCGTGTCCGGCGTGGCCTTGTCTGTCCGGGTGCCGTGCGGGCCGATGTCATGGGCAGACAATGATCAGAGTGGCATACCCGAGAGTTTTGCGACCAGTTCGGCCACTTTGCGGGCGCCGAATTTTTCCAGCAGACGGGCGCGGTAGAGCTCGATCGTGCGGTAGCTCTGGTCAAGTTCGCGGCCAATTTCCTTGGAGGTCAGGCCGCGACAGGTGAGGATGGCCACGTCGCGTTCGCGCAAGGTGAGGGCCACGATGGGGCGTTCCCTGGAGAGGTCCGGAAAAGACCAAACCCCTTGTGCGAAAGGTTCTGCGGGGGTGAGCGACTGGCCGCGCACCCGGCACCAGAAAAGGGTTCCGTCATCGCGGCGCATGATGCGCTCGTCCGCGTAGCGACCGCTCTTGCGCATTGCGTAGAGGCCGCGTGCGCCGGTGCGTTCGAATTCGTCGCGCGAAGGGTAGAAATCGGCAGTGGGGCGGTTGTCGTGATCCGCGGGGGCCCCGCCAAAGATCTCGGCAAACATCAGGTTGCAGCGCCGGATCACGCGGTTTTCCAGAAGGGCAAGCCCGATAGGCGCGTGTTCAAAGGCAATGTCGGTTTCGGCCATGCCGCATTCTTGGCGCTTTTGCGCGGTTTTGCCAAGGGCGCGTAGTTCTACGCAATTGCAGGCGATCGGACGCGGTGGTTTGATACGGTCAGGACGAGGAGGAGAAAGCCGAAATGAATATCGCGATCTACCTGGATCGGATTGCCCAGGTGCATGGCGAACGCCCCGCCCTGTTTCTCGGGCGCAAGATGGTGGCGGATTATGCCGGGTTTCGCGACCGGGCGGCCCGGGTTGCGACGTGGCTATCGGCGCAAGGCGTCGGTCCAGGGGAGCGGGTGGCGATCTTCATGAAGAACCTGCCGGATTACCTGATCGTGCAATACGGTATCTGGATGGCGGGTGCGGTCGCGGTGCCGATCAATGCCAAACTGCACGGGCGCGAGGCCGCATGGATCATAGACAATGCCGGGGCGGGGATGGTCTTTGCCTCGCCCGGCCTGTCGGAGGCCCTGGCCGGGGCCGGGGTCGAGGCGCGGATCGTCGATGTGACCGGGCCGGATTACGCGGGGGTTGCGGATTGCGCACCGATGGCGGCGGCAGCGGAGCGGAGGGCGGGCGACCTCGCATGGCTGTTCTATACCTCGGGCACCACCGGGCGGCCGAAGGGGGTGATGATCACCCACCGGATGCTGCGCGAGATGGCGCTGTGCTATTTCGTGGACGTGGATCAGGTAAGCCCTGAGGACAGCGCGCTATACGCCGCGCCGCTGAGCCATGGGGCGGGGATTTACAATATCATGCATGTCATGATGAGCGCGCGCCATGTCTTCCCGCCGTCGGGCGGGTTCGACGAGGCCGAGATTTTCGATCTCGCTCGTCACCATGGGCGGGTGCATATGTTCGCCGCGCCCACCATGGTCAAGCGGATGACGCAGGCGGCGAAGGTTTCGGGCGAGACGGGTGAGGGATTGCGCACCATCGTTTATGGAGGCGGGCCGATGTACCTCGCCGATATCGTCGAGGCGGTCGATCATTTCGGTGAGATCTTCGTGCAAATCTATGGCCAGGGGGAGTGCCCGATGGCGATCTCGGCGCTGTCGCGGGCGGAAGTGAGCGACCGGGCGCATCCGCGCTGGCGCGCGCGGCTGGCCTCGGTCGGGCGGGCGCAATCGGCAGTCGAGGTCCGAATTGGCGATGCCGAGGGGCGCTCGTTGCCGGCCGGAGAGGCGGGCGAGATCATGGTACGGGGCGATACGGTGATGCCGGGATATTGGCGGAATGCGCGGGCCACGGCCAAGACGCTGGTCGATGGCTGGCTTATGACCGGAGATGTGGGCGTGATGGATGCCGATGGTTATGTCACGCTGCATGACCGGTCAAAGGACATGATCATCTCGGGCGGCACGAATATCTATCCGCGCGAGGTCGAAGAAGCCTTGCTGACCCATCCCGATGTGCAGGAGGTGAGCGTTGTGGGCCGTCCGCATCCCGAATGGGGCGAGGACGTGGTGGCCTTCGTGGTGATGCGCGACGGCGTGGCCCTCGATCCGGGGGCGCTGGACGCGCATTGCCTTGATAATATTGCGCGGTTCAAGCGGCCCAAGGATTATTTCGCGGTGCCGGATCTGCCAAAGAACAATTACGGAAAGGTTCTCAAGACCGAGTTGCGGGATCGTTTGAAGTAGATGGAACATGACTGATTTGAAGGGGAAACGGCATTCGTGACCGGTTCGGTCCAGGGAATCGGCCTTGCGATCGCGCAGGCGTTGGCCTCGGCAGGCGCACGTATCGCCGTGCACGGGCTGGCAAGCAAGGGTGAAGCCGAGAACGTGTGTGAGGGATTGCGTGAAGCGGGCGCAAGGGAGGCCCGGTTTTTCGAAGGCGATCTACGCAAGCCCGGTGAGATCGAGGCGCTGGCGCTTTGGCTTTGCGCCCCGGTGGCACATAACGTGACCGGAACCGTGATCCCGATCGACGGAGGCTGGACCGCGCAATAGGATGGTGCCGGCGTACCGGATGACCCATGCTGCGCCAATGCGAATTGAGCGCGGCAGGGTCCTCCGGAGTCGAGCTTTAGCCGAAAGGCCGAGGGCGGCAATCACGCGTTGGGTGTCTCGTGCTTTCTGGCCTGCAGGTTGGCGAGTTCCTTTTGCAGGCGCAACTCGTGCAGCAGGATCGCGGTCATCTGCGGGGCCGGAATATCGATTTTCTCCGGCTGATGGCGCGGGGCTGGGTTTGGAGTCAACATTGATCTGGTACCGGCCCCGGTCTGGATGGCGGCACGCGCTGTCTCGACCGGTGCGCCGGGGTGTTCGGTGGTCGCGGCTGTATGGCGACGGCCTTTTGCGTGCCTTGACGGCTGCCGGGTTGCGAATACTGAACGAATGGCCCGCTGGCGGTGTTGCCGATGCCGAGCATATCAATCGGAGACTTTTTCCGACTCCTCCAGAAGGGAGCCCCACGGACATTCAAGCTGCTCTAAGAAAGTTACCACGCGGTTAAGATAGCCGCGTGGTGTTCTTAAAATCCAAATGACCTGATCTGCTGATCAGCTCGGGCATGGGCCTGTGCGATAGGTGCCATCGCCATTGGAATAGGCACATTCGCCGGTTTCCTGGTTGCGAGCGACCATGACCCCGGCGGCGGCGCCTGCCAGAGTCGTGAGGACGGTCCAGTTGGAATTTGCGTCAAGTGCCTTGGCCGTGATGAGCCCGACCGCACCACCAACCGTGGCGCCACCGACATCGCGCCTGTCTGATTCGCTCATCTGCATGCAGGCGGAAAGCGTCATGCTGCCGACAAGGGCGAGCGAAAGTATGATCTTATTCATCAAATCCTCCAGATACATGGCACCATGTGGGTGCCAATGTTGCCATGACCCTATGGCATGCAGCGGGATAGAACAGGGCCAGCCGTGTTGCGGGGGATGGATCGGCGAAAGTTTGCCAACCATCGCGGCCTCCGCCTGTGCGGGCGGACGCGTACTGTTCCGAAGCTGTGCAATCGCCTACTTGTTCATCCGGTTCTCGATCAGATCCTCGACCACGGAAGGATCTGCCAGCGTCGATGTATCTCCAAGCGCGCCATGGTCGTTTTCGGCGATCTTGCGCAGGATACGGCGCATGATCTTGCCCGAGCGGGTCTTGGGAAGCCCGGGCGCCCACTGTATATGGTCGGGCGAGGCGATGGGGCCGATTTCCTTGCGCACCCAGTCCCGCAGTTCCTTGCGCAGTTCGTCGGTATATTCCTCGCCGTCCATCAGGGTGACGTAACAGTAGATGCCTTGCCCCTTGATATCGTGAGGGAAACCGACCACGGCGGCCTCGGATACGGCGGGGTGGGCGACGAGCGCGGATTCAACCTCTGCCGTGCCCATGCGGTGGCCAGAGACATTGATCACGTCATCGACCCGGCCAGTGATCCAGTAATAGCCATCGGCATCGCGGCGGCAGCCGTCACCCGAGAAATAGTAGCCCTTGTAGTCGGAGAAATAAGTTTTCACGAAACGGTCGTGATCGCCGTAGACGCTGCGCATCTGGCCGGGCCAGCTGTCTTTGATGCAAAGCACGCCCTCAGCCTCGGTCGTGGTGATTTCCTCGCCTGTCTGTGGATCGAGGATCACTGGCTGGACGCCGAAGAAGGGGAGCGCGGCCGAACCCGGTTTCGCGGGAATCGCGCCGGGAATGGGGGTGAGCATGTGCCCGCCGGTTTCGGTCTGCCACCAGGTATCGACGATGGGACAGGTGCCCTTGCCCACGGTCTCATTATACCAGTTCCAGGCCTCGGGATTGATCGGCTCGCCCACGGTGCCCAGTACCTTGAGCGAAGAAAGGTCGTGTTTCTCGACCGGTTCGTCGCCATGCGCCATGAGCGCGCGGATGGCGGTGGGTGCGGTATAAAACTGGTTGACCTTGTGCTTTTCGCAAACCGCCCAGAAGCGGCCGACATCCGGCCAGGTCGGCACGCCTTCGAACATGAGCGTGGTGGCACCGTTGGCAAGCGGGCCATAGACGATGTAGGAATGACCCGTCACCCAGCCCACATCGGCAGTGCACCAGAAGATATCGCCCTCGTGATAGTCGAAAACGATCTCATGGGTCATGGCTGCCCAGAGCAGGTAGCCGCCGGACGTGTGCAACACGCCCTTGGGCGCGCCGGTGGAGCCGGAGGTGTAGAGGATGAAGAGCGGGTCCTCGGCATTTATCGGCTCGGGCGGGCAGTCGGTCGAGGCATGGGCCATGAGCGTGTGATAGGCGTGGTCGCGCCCCTCGACCATATTGACATCGGCGCCGGTGCGTTCGACGACAAGCGTTCTGACGTCACCGCAAATGGCGAGCGCCTTGTCGACATTGGCCTTGAGCGGTGTATTGCGGCCGCCGCGGGGGGCCTCGTCGGCGGTGACGATGAGCGATGCCTTGCAGCCGTCGACGCGCGCGGCCAGTGCCTCGGGGCTGAAGCCGGCGAAGACGATGGAATGCACCGCTCCGATGCGGGCACAGGCCAGCATGGCATAGGCGGCCTCTGGAATCATCGGCATGTAGAGCACGACGCGGTCGCCCTTGCCGATGCCGAGCGACTTATAGACATTCGCCAGCTTGTTCACCTGCTCGCTGAGTTCGAGATAGGTAATGTGTTTCGAAACGGACGGATCATCGCTTTCCCAGATGATTGCGGTCTGATCGGGGCGGGTTTCGACATGCCGGTCGACACAGTTGGTCGCGACATTCAATTCACCGTCCTCAAACCATTTGATCGAGACATCGGGGTGCGCGAATGTCGTGTTCTTGATCTTCGTCGGCGGCTTGGCCCAGGTCAGGCGCTTGGCCTGTTCCGACCAGAAGCCTTCAGGATCGGTGATCGACGCCTCGTACATGGAGTCGTATTTCGCTGCGTCGACATGTGCATTCTTCACGAAGTCGGGGGCGGGCGGGTAGGTCTTGATCTCGGTCATGACAGGCCTTGTTCTCTGGTCTCAAATGTGGATTTCTGCCCACCGTCGTCAAGCACGCGACAGCGGGCGTTCAGGCTCAGATGGCTTGATACTCGGCCCGCAGGCTTTCATTTTCAAGCACTTCGATTACCGAGCCGTCGAAAACGATGAATGCGATCTCGGTCATCGCTGCGAGAACTGCCGGATCACGTGCGCAAACCGCACCTCTGTTGGCGTTCACAGTGGTGATGCGCTGCGCGTTGATGATGCGCGGGGTTTTCCAGAATTCATCAACGATTACAGGGGCGAGGCGTTTACAGGGTACATCCGAAGGGTGTGCCATGACATGGTGGGCAAGCGCCCGTGTCACGGCCAACATTGCTGTTCGTCCGCTGAAAGCGTGATGCCCGCCTGCTTGTGCCGTTCGGTACGCCTCGGCAAGAGCGCCCAAAGACGGTCGAACCGGCCAAAGCGACCTCGCGGCAGTCAGAATCCTCACTGGTGAATGATCCATATATCAACTGTCCCCTGACCGGAATTGCCGGGGTATTGGAGTGATTTTGCATGTGGCGCTTGAGCGCCATTCGATGTTTGGCGCTTCTGGACAATATGCCCTGTCACGAAGTTGCATTGCGAACCGAGCGGTTTCGTGGCGCCAACAAGAAATATCTGAATGCGAAGATTGGTTTCAATCGGCCGCGGCGCTGCGCCAGCCCGAACCATCGTCGGTTTGCGCGACCGGGGTCTCGGTCCGGGTTCAAACGATCCGTGGTGGCCGATGGGTTTTGACTTGGGCCGACAGTTTGGGGATAACTGTAAGGCGAGCCTGCGATTAGGCTCCATGGGGAGAAAGACCGGGCAATGGGCAAATCCGTCCTGCTGATCGAGGATGAACCGAACATTGTCGAGGCGATCAGCTTCATCCTGTCGCGTGATGGCTGGAAGGTGAGCACGCACGCGAATGGGCAGACCGCTCTGGCCCGGATCATGGAAACGCAGCCCGATGTCATCATACTTGATGTGATGCTGCCGGGCGCGAGTGGTTATGATATCCTTAGCAGTTTGCGTTCGGAGCCGAAAACGCGGGAATTGCCGGTTCTGGTGCTGACGGCGCACGGTCAGGACAGGAACAGGGAAATGGCGGAGGAAATGGGTGCGAGTCGATTCATGACAAAGCCGTTTTCGAATGTCGATATGCTCGAGGCCGTTCGATCGCTGGTGGCATCGTGAGCGGTGCAGAGCAAGATGAGGGGGGCGGGCAGGAGCGTGTTTCGGCCTTCATGGGGCGCTCCAAATATCCAAGACGGCGGCTGATCGATGCAATTCGATTCCTGCCATTGCTGGGTTTGGGACTTTGGTTCCTGCCACTCTTGTGGAATGCGCGGGCAGACGAGACTCCGATGTCCCATGCCATCCTTTATGTCTTCGGTGTCTGGCTGATGCTCGTGGTTGCAGCGGGGTTTCTGGCCGTCCTGGTTGCGCGGCTCAACTCGGACACGGATGACCCTGTCCAGGAGAATGGACTGACGAAGAGGCTTTGACCATGGCGACTCTCAATGTTCTTGTTGCCGTTTGCCTCGCCTATGTCGCATTTCTCTTCGGTGTCGCCTTCATGGCCGAGCGGGCCGCCTTGCGCGGGCGGGTCAGGTGGCTTCGATCGCCGGTCGTCTACACTCTGTCACTGTCGATATATTGCACGGCCTGGACCTTTTACGGGGCCGTTGGCTATGCGGCGCGTTCAGGGCTCGAATACCTGACCATCTATATCGGGCCGACGTTGATCATGGTGGGTTGGTGGTGGGTGTTGCGCAAGATGGTCCGTGTGGGTCGGGCACAACGTGTCACGTCGGTCGCGGACCTGATTTCAAGCCGGTACGGAAAATCGACCATATTGGCAATTCTGGTCACGACCATGGCAGTCGTCGGCACCACGCCCTATATCGCGTTGCAGCTCCAATCGGTGACGCTGTCCTTTGCGGCCTTTGCGGACACGACTGAGCTTGGTGGCGCCGGCAACAGCCGCTGGACGGCGCTCTGGTTGGCAGTCGGACTGGCGCTTTTCACGATCCTGTTCGGGACCCGCAACCTTGATGCGAACGAGCGGCACCACGGAGTCGTGATGGCGATCGCAGTTGAAGCCGTTGTCAAGCTTTTCGCGCTGTTGGCTGTTGGTCTCTTCGTTGTCTGGGGGATGAGTGGCGGCGCTGGCGCCATGCTCGAGCGGATCGACGCCAGCGATATCGGCACCTGGCAAATGCAGGGTGGACGTTGGGCCGGGTTGATTTTTCTTTCGGCGGCGGCCTTCCTGACCTTGCCGCGCATGTTCCAGGTCCTGGTTGTCGAGAATGACAATGAGGACCATCTGCGGCTGGCGTCATGGGCGTTTCCCACGTACCTGATGTTGATGAGCCTGTTCGTCGTTCCGATAGCGGTGGCCGGCCTGACGCACCTGCCGCAAGATGCGAACCCCGATCTTTTCGTTTTGACGGTTCCCTTGTCACAAGGTCAGACCGGACTCGCGATGCTCTCGTTTCTGGGCGGCTTCAGTTCGGCAACTTCAATGGTGATCGTGGCGGCCATTGCACTTTCGACGATGGTTTCGAACCATATCGTCATGCCGATCTGGCTGCGTGTCGCCCATGGTGGGGCCAGCATGCCAGGAGATGTGCGGACACTTGTGCTTATGTCGCGTCGCGTTGCGATCGCCGTCGTGGTCTTGCTGGGGTATATCTATTATCGGTTTTCTGGCGGTGGGGCGGCCCTTGCTGCGATCGGTCTGGTTGCCTTTGCCGGCGTCGCACAGTTCTTGCCGGTCATGCTGGGGGGATTGTTCTGGCGCGGTGCGACACGGGCAGGCGCCATTTCCGGGCTTGTCACGGGTTTCAGCGTCTGGACGTGGAGCATGTTTCTTCCCAGTTTCGGCTCGGGAGAGATCCTGCCGTCCCACGTTCTCGACGCGGGGCCATGGGGATTGAGCTGGTTACGGCCCCATGCGCTTTTCGGAATCGACGGGCTGGATCCGTTGGTGCACACGATCCTTTGGTCGATATCACTCAATACACTGGTTTTCGTGTTGGTATCACTTGGCAGTTTCCCGTCACCGCTTGAACGGCTGCAGGGGGCGCAGTTCGTCGATGTTTTCCTGCACTCGGCGCGTCCGCAAAGCTGGTCGGGTGGTGCCGCGCAGAGTGAGGACCTGCTGGTCATGGCGCAGCGGATTCTTGGACCTGCCGAGGCGCAGGCTCTTTTCAGGCGTGCAGCCGCCAAACAGGGCCTTGCCGGGTATCTTCCCGAGCCCGAACCTGATTTTCTGAACGAATTGGAACGCGAGCTCTCCGGGTCGGTCGGCGCGGCAACGGCCCATGCCATGGTGGGGCAGATCGTTGGCGGTGCCAGTGTGTCGGTCAACGACCTCATGGCCGTGGCGGATGAAACAGCGCAGATCATGGAGTACTCCACCCAACTCGAGAGCAAATCGAAGGAACTGACCCGCACGGCACGGCAATTGCGCGAAGCCAATGAAAAGCTGACCGCGTTGTCGGTTCAGAAGGATGCCTTTCTTAGCCAGATCAGCCACGAGCTTCGCACGCCGATGACGTCGATCCGGGCCTTTTCGGAGATCCTTCGGGATTCGGATGATTTGAAGCCGGCGGAAAAGGCTAGGTACGCGTCAATCATCCACAATGAGGCGGTGCGACTGACCCGTCTGCTTGACGACCTGCTGAACCTGAGCGTCCTGGAAAGCGGGCAGATCAACATGAACATGGAACATGGGACGCTCAGGGACGTGCTCGATCATGCCGTGGCAGCGGCCGGCGGAGCCGGGATATTGCCGATCAGGCGCGATCCCGAAAACGAAGAGGTCGGGCTCTGGACCGATCTCGACAGGCTCGCGCAGGTCTTCATAAATCTGATCGCGAATGCGCAGAAATATTGCGATTCGCCGCAACCCGAACTGCGAATTCTGGTCAAACCCGGACTGGGTGGTGGGATCGACGTGGATGTCGTGGATAACGGATCGGGAATCCCGCATGACAGGCAGGAAATGGTGTTCGAGAAGTTCGCACGGGTCAGTGACCATGATGCCGGTGGCGCGGGTCTTGGTCTTGCCATCTGCCGCGAGATCATGATGCGTCTCGGGGGGCAGATCACCTACTTGCCGGGACAGGGCGGAGCTGCGTTCCGCGTCAGCCTGCCGGCGGAGGCATTGGCCACGAGTGCGTGACCGGGGCGAAAGAGCCGTGGTTCAACGACATTTATTGCGGTCGATCCTCTTTCGATAACAGATTGGTAACTCACGCCATCTTAGGTTGGCTGCACATTTCGCAACATGCCGGGAAGGAGGACATGATCGCAAGCGACGCACATGGGGTACTGCGGCGAAAGGCCAGAAGTGGGCGCAGCGGCTATGAGGCCCGGGTCATGACCCCGGCGCGGGCGGTGCGGCTTGCGTTGGCGCGCGCGGCCGAGAAGCTGTTCGACCTGCCCTTGGTGGTCACCGGAGTTCAGGTTGGCCGCGTCACGCAGGAGATGGTTCTCGAGCAGATCAATGATGAGTGGTTGATTACGGTGCTCGATGGGTCGGATGGCGCGGTCGGTGTTTCGGCCATCGACATGCCCTTTCTCGGCGCGCTTGTCGAGTGTCAGACACTGGGCCGCGTACTCCCAAGGCCCAGCGAAGCACGCGAACCGACCCAGATCGACGCGGCACTTTTCGCGCCTTTGATCGACCTGACATTATCCGCGATGAGCGAAGAGCTTGTCCCGCACGACGACGACATCCCGGTCCGGGGTTTCCGGTTCGGTGCGCGGATCGATTGCGTCAGAATGCTTGGATTGTTGTTGCAGGCGCCGGAATTCCATTTGTTCAGACTCGATGTCGAGTTGGGCGACGGTGCCAAGTATGGCGAAATGGTCCTGGCGCTTCCCTTGCAATCACACACCGCGATCGCTGGCGCTTCTGGTGGCGCGCAAGGGTCCGACACCCGTCAATTGGACCGTGAGCAGCAAGCCGGGTTCAAGGAGCAGGGCAGCTTGATGGGCGCTGAAGTCAGTCTGGACGCGGTACTGTGGCGATATGCGATGCCCTTGCCAGCGATTAGGGCTCTTGCGGTCGGGGATGTCCTCGACTTTCCGAAAGATGCTCTTTCGAGGGTGCAATTGCACACGCAAACGGATTGCCTTCCGGGGTCGTTCCAACTGGGGCAAAGAAATGGCTTTCGCGCTATTCGTGTGAATGCGCATGAAATGCAACGCGAACGCGGGTCCGAGCTGGCGGCGGGAACAAGGCAAGTTTCCGACGCGCCCCCTGCCACTGAGGCCTCGATGCCTGCGCATTGGCACGAAAAGAGCGCACAAGGGATGGATCTTTCGCAGGATCACGAGGCTTCCGCGAAACTTCAACCGCGGGATGACTCAGCCACGCATGACCTGTCCTCGACATCGCCAGAAACTGGCGATCAGGTATCAGATTTGCCGGATCTGAGCGATCTGCCCGAGTTTTCCTGAATTGCAGCAGTATCGCGTCGCGCAACACCACTGACGAGTCAGGACGACGGCAAGCCCCGCTCGAGATGGGGCGCAAGCTGAGTGATGTTGTAGCCAGCGCCGGCGGCGATCTCGATGATCTGGTCCACAGGCATTCTGCCCGCCTGCCCGAGGGCCCAGACGAATGTCGAGCGCGTCCCTGAATTGCAATAGGCCAAAACCGGGCCGGTGGAGGAAGCGATCAGATCACGCTGAGCCGCGATCAACTCGCCGGTCATTCCTTGATTGCCGACGGGCAAGACGTGGAAGTCCAGCCCGGCCGCACGCATCGCCTCGCCTATCGCTTCCGCGCGTTGATCTTCTGAGACCTCCCCATCCGGCCGATTGCAGATCACGGTCGTGAAACCGACTTCCGCGATTTCTTTGGCATCGGAGGCGGAGACCTGTGGGCTCACCGCGTATCGAGGCGTCAGTGTGCGAATATCCATATTGCGCTCTTTTTCAGGTGCCATGACGCTGTCCAGCGCCTGGTGCATTGGTCATTAGAGTTCTCAAAGCTTGTTGACCGGCACTTTGAGGAACACGTCGCCTTTCGCGTCCGGTTCCGGCATACGGCCTGCGCGCATGTTTACCTGAAGGGACGGAATGATCAGTTTCGGCATGGGCAAAGTTGCGTCACGCTCGTCGCGCATCTTCACGAACTCATCCTTTGACCTGCCATCGCCGACATGGATGTTTCGAGCTTTCTGTTCGCCGACGGTTGTTTCCCATGCATACTCATCGCGACCTGGCGCCTTGTAGTCGTGGCCAACGAAAATTCGAGTTGCATCTGGCAATGTCAGGATCTTCTGAACGGATTCATAGAGAACTTGTGAAGAGCCGCCGGGAAAATCACACCGCGCTGTGCCGAAATCAGGCATGAAAAGCGTATCGCCAACAAAGGCTGCATCGCCAATGACATAGGTCAGGCAGGCCGGGGTGTGGCCCGGCGTATGAAGCACGTCGCCGCGAAGTTGCCCGATCATGAAGCTGTCGCCTTCGGAAAAGAGCTGATCGAACTGCGAACCATCCCGCTCGAATTCCGTGCCTTCATTGAAAACCTTGCCGAAGGTATCTTGAACGACCCTTATACGGTCGCCTATTCCGATCTTGCCTCCCAGAGCCTGCTGGATGTAGGGAGCTGCCGAAAGATGATCGGCATGCACATGCGTCTCCAGCAACCATTCCACCGTCAGATCCTTTTGCCTCACCCAATCGATGATCCGATCTGCCGAAGCCGTGTCCGTTCGACCGGAGGCGTAATCGAAATCAAGAACGGAGTCGATAATGGCGCAGGATGACCCGTTCGGGTCGCGCACAACGTAGGAAATCGTATTCGTGGCATCGTCGAAAAAGGCTTTCACATCGGGTGACATGGCGACTCCTTTTGGTTACGGTTTGCTTGCCGTGGCCTTTATTTAATATGTAATTTCTCGCATGTGTTTCAACCGGGTATCAGATGACGTGCCTTTGATTTGTGTCAATGATTATCGGTCTCAAATGTGTGATTCTCGCATTTGAACGAGGGAGGAGTGCGACCATATGAAGTCCTATGCGAAGTATCGTGCGCTGCTGATGGCGCGCTTGTCGGAACTTGACCAGAGATTGCATGCGATCGAGGAAGAGCTTGATGCGCACCAGTCGAAAGACTGGGAAGAGTTGGCGACAGAACGCGAGGACGACGAAGTCCTTGAGGGGCTTGGGCTGGCCGGTCAGGAAGAAATCAGGCGTATTCGGGCCGCTCTTCAAAGGATGCGGGATGGAGAATACGGGATCTGTGCGAAATGCGGCGCAGAGATATCGGAGGCACGGCTCGATGTCTTGCCATACACGCCATTTTGCAAGACCTGCGCTGCATCACTGTGATTCTGACGGCTTGCGAACGGGGGTCATGACCGAGCGAAAGGACATGGCATGAGCCAGAAAGACTCATTGAAGCGATCACTTGAGATGCTGGAATCGCGGATCGAGAGCCTTCCGGACGAAAAGCGTCATCTGCTGCAAGAGGATTTGCACATGTTGGTCGAGCGAATGCTCGAGGCTGGACTTGAGCCGCCAAAACGTGTTCGACAGCTTGATGATTTTCTGATGGAGGAAAGAATCGAGGCGCAGTTTGACAACATGCCGGTGTGAAGTCGGGTTTTACGTGACTCGGAACTTGCACGAAAGCGCGGGCTGCCAATAGATTTGTCGAAAGACATTCCTGGGGAAGAGCCCATCGGTGGCGCAGTGCCTTTCATATGAAATTGAAGACGAAATCGCGATCTTGCGCGTGACAAGGGCACCCGGCTTGATGGACCGGTGCGTGATTGACGCAATTGATGGCGCCCTTGATCAGGCACAAGCCGATGGTGCCATCGCCATCGTGATCGCGGGAGAGGATGAGGGGTTCCCGGGCGGGCCACCCTTGTCCGAGATCATGCGCGGGCCGACGGACGAAAGGCTTGGCGAATTGTGTTCCCGAATAGCCTGTTTCGAGATGCCGGTTGTCGGCGCCTTGAAGGGCGATGTGTGCGACGGCGCGCTGTCATTGGCATTGGCTGCTCACGCGCGCGTTGCACATGTCGGGACCAAGCTCGGCTTCAGGGAAATCAGGTGGGGGCTGTGCCCTTACGCGGGCGCGACGCAGCGGCTTCCGAGATTTCTGGGCGCAAAACCCGCGATTGAGCTTATGCTTTCGGGGCGCTTGATGCCCGCCGAAGATCCTGTTTTCGCACCACTTTTCGATCGGATCGTCGCCTCCCATTTCATTGGTGAGGCGAAGAACGTGGCACGTGATCTTGTCGCCGGGGGCGGAACTGGCGGCGGCACGGCCGATGCTGTCGCGGCGGGGCTGTCGGATCCGATCCGATATCAGAAGGCAGTTGCGGAGGCTCGCCGGGGGCATTTGTCACCCGAGGCAAAGGCGGTTGTCGATTGTGTCGAGGCGGCGCAATTGTTGCCTTTCGATGCAGGGATGGCTTTCGAGAAATCCATGTTCGATTCAGTTCGGGAGAGTACGAGAGCTGCCGCGCTTGTACATGTCGCGCAAGCGGAGGGGTTCTATCTGGCACCCAGGCAGTCGGCGCCGAGGGACGTGGTGGTATTCGGGGAAAGCCGAATGGCCCGAGAGCTTGCGCTTGCCAGTCTTGATGCCGGTGCGCACGTTCATCTTGCCGAACAGGTGGAGGGAGGTTCGGGTCGGCTCATCAAGGAGATCGAGGAGCTCAGCGCCCAGCAGGTTAAGGCCAACCGGATGACGATCGAACGGGCGCAGGCGCGTTTGTCCAGGCTGACCGGCGGGCGAATGGTGGATGTGGTTGGCAGAGGTGACATTGTCATCGAGGCCGGAGGCTTTCCGCTATCTGAGATGGAAGAAGTCAGCAAGCGCCTCTGCTCGGCAAGCAAGCCAGATGTCCCGGTTCTGCTCGGATCGAATGTGGCGCTGCGGGCAGAGGCTATTTCGCACCTCTTCACCGATCGGGTGGTCGGTGTCGTCTTTCAGCCTCCACCGTCATCTGCCCGGCTGACCGAGCTTGTTGTCCCGCGTGGCGTGCCGGAAGAAACAATTCTGCGGAGTGAAGCGCTGATCCGCGCGATGAACAATGTGATGATACCTGTCGCCCCGAAGAACGGGTGTCTTTTTCAGGCATTGGTGGCCAGGTTCTTTGAGGCGGCAGAGTGGTGTGTGCGGCACGGTGCATCGCCGTGGCAGGTCGAGCGGGCGCTCGGTTGGCGAACCGGACCGTTCATGATGATGGATCGTGAGGGACTCGCTGCGCAGCCGACCAGATTGACCGCGATTGAGGGGCAAGAGCCCGAGGACCTGCTGAACAGGGCATTTACTGCAGTCGGGCGTAATGGAGTTGCGTCGGGTCGAGGCTTTTTCCGTTACGATGCTGATGGCGGACCGGCCAAAGCCGATCCGCAAGCAGAAGCAATCATTGAGCGCTGGCGCAAGACAGGGCCAGATGGGCACGGACCGGGGGCCGAGGAGATCCGCCAGCGTATCCTGCTGGCTCTTGTGAGCCTGGGGCTGGAATTGCTCGAGAGTGGTATCGTCACGCGCGGCGCGTACGTTGACCTGGTTGCGATCCATGGGCTTGGCATGCCGCGTTCATCGGGGGGGCCGATGAAATGGGCCGAATCCGTTGGCCTTGTACGGATCAGAAAGGCGTTGCAGGCGTTCAATTCGTCCGGTCCACGCTTATGGAGCCTGTGGCCGGTACTTGACGAGAGGATCAAGAACGGCACCGGATTTGACGATTAGGCCAGAACGATGCCGACGATTACCAGAATCAGGCCGATGGTCGCGATCGACAGGGATGCGAGGTTGATCGGCATGAGACGGCCCAGGCGGGCGCGCATTGCTTCGTCTGACAGCTTCTCGCGCTTGGCACTCAAGGCCTGAATGATGCACCAGAGGAGTCCAAGCAGCCCGATCAACGTCACACCAGCGCCTGTCCAGATCAGGATTTGCATCGTGCCCGCCCTCGTTTGAAATGCGATGTCCCGCGGCTAAAGGATCGCGGTGCAAAGCGCAAGATCACGTTGCGATACCCTCTTGCGGGGTTGGGGGGAGAGGGGTAGTCAGTGCCTTCCGTAAGTCAGGAGGCCCGAGCATGACCGACAACGACACTTTGCAGAGCGATCACGATTCGACCTATCGTGTCACGGCGAATGAACTGCGGCAGTTCATCGAGCGTTTCGAGCGGCTTGAGGCCGAGAAAAAGGACATCGCTGATCAGCAGAAAGAGGTGATGGCGGAGGCCAAGGCACGTGGCTATGACACCAAGGTCATGCGCAAGGTCATTGCACTTCGCAAACGCGATGCCGATGATATCGCCGAGGAAGAGGCGGTGCTGGACATGTACAAGGAAGCACTTGGAATGCGCTGAGGCCCGAAGTGTTCGCAAACTGATTCAAGGCGCGATGAAGTTGACCCCCGGAATGCGAGCGATCTCGTAAACATCCTCATCATAGGCTTCGGTCAGCGCGTCGACGAGTTCAATGGTCCAGCCAGGCAAATCCAGCTCTTCCTCGATCATGTCCTCGCGCGCGAATTTGTCGAGAAATGCGACCATCACCCGGCGTTTCTGAACTTCGGTCATCGTCGGGTGTTCGGCCAGATAGGCGCGGAATCGTTTCATACCGTCACGGGTCATGATCTCGGACAGCAGGTCAAAGCCGCCCTTGATCGTGTTTCCCGGGCTCAACCCTGCCATTTCACGAATGATCTGCGCCCATATCAACGGGCTGTCTTCGTTACACCACACAGTCAGCGGCACATCGGGGTGTTCATTGCGAATGCGCCAAATCAGCTCTGCCCAGAGAAGCTCATGCGGCTGACTTCCGCGCAACAACTCTTCGAAATCCTCGACCGGCGCAGTGTTGAAAAGCGCAGGAAGAAATGTGGCGGGGTTGCGGATGGCAAGGAAAACCTCGATCTGGTCGCCTTTGAACAGGGATTTCAGTTGTCCGATTCGCATTCCTGCATTGGGGTAGAACACACCGTTTGAAAGCGCCAGCTTGGGAATGCAGAACAGGTTTTCGTTGGAAAGCAGCAGCCTGTCCGCATGATCGCCCTCAAGTATGTTTTCCAGCAGCACCTCACGTGCATCCGGTGCAGGTTCGGCGTTCGTAAGGGCGACAAGGGTTTGGTGTATAAGCTTGCGATAGCGCCCTGGGGGCGGAACGACCGAGCCGATTTCCGCGAATTCGCTTCGGTTGCGCAAAAGACATTTCAACACGCGATCATCGTCGGTGCAGTGAACGCCTGCGTGAAACATGACCTGCATTCATCGCCTCGTATCATTATGCGTGGAACTCGCCACCGGCCGGGAACTGTCGCACGGCTACAGGTGAACTTCCCCACGCTGTTTTGTCGCACTATAAGGTCTTTTCTGGACCATGGAACCAAAAACGGGCAACAGGACAAGAATGTACACCGGGACTCTTTCTGGAATCAAAGGGCGTAATTGGCGTGATCTGGTGGACCCTTGGTCCGTCGGGGCGACGGTCATCGCGATCATCGTACTCGCTCCGATTGCGTCTGTCTTGTGGCTTGCGCTGTTTCCGAATGATAACATCTGGCCACATCTGATGGCGACGACACTGCCGCGCTACATGAATAATACGCTTGTCCTGATGGGGGCGGTCGGAGCGGTTACCGCGGTTGTGGGAACCGGTGTGGCATGGATCATCTCGCGCTACAGTTTTCCGATGTCCCGCTGGCTCGAGTGGTTGTTGTTGCTACCGCTGGCAATTCCGGCCTACGTCGGCGCCTATGCACTCGTCGACCTGCTGGAATATGCCGGGCCGGTTCAGACGGGTTTGCGGGCGCTGTTCGGCTGGCAATCGGCGCGGGATTACTGGTTTCCGGAGATCCGGTCGATGGGCGCAGCGATCATCGTATTGAGCGCGTCGCTCTACCCGTATGTCTATTTGCTCTCACGGGCGGCATTCCGGGAGCAGTCGGGGAGTTCCGAAGAAGTCGCGATGAGCCTGGGGGCAGGGGCGCTGTCACGATTCTGGCGGGTTGGACTGCCGATGGCGCGTCCGGCGATCGCGGCAGGTGTGGCGATCGTGATGATGGAGACCGTGAATGATTTCGGTACGGTCGATTTCTTTGCCATCCAGACCCTGACCGCCGGCATTTTCAACGTCTGGCTCGAGAGCAACAATGCCGGGGGTGCTGCGCAAATTGCATCGGTGGTCCTTGCGATCGTCATTTTATTGGTCATGCTTGAAAGACTTTCGCGCCGAAAGGTCAGGTTTTTTGATCTTTCTACCCGGCATCGTCCGGTTGTACGGAAAAGGCTCACGGGGTGGACGGCGGCGACCGCGGTTTTGTTGTGCTTGATTCCATTTGCTGTTGGATTCGTGCTTCCAGCAACTGTCATCCTGAAACACGCGTTGGCAAATGCGGATCAATGGTCCAACCCGGCCCTGCTTGGCGCGCTCATCAATACGCTCACGGTTGGCGGGTCAGCGGCTGTTGTGACGGTTCTGGCCGGTGTGTTTCTTGTTTACGGCGTACGCTTGTCGGGTCGAAGCCTGCCTCGAAAGCTGTTGCCAGTGACAACTATCGGCTATGCCGCGCCCGGGGCGGTTCTTGCAGTTGGAATTCTCATCCCTCTTGCGACGATGGATAACTGGTTCGCGGACAGGGTGGAGTCCCTGACAGGACACGATATCGGGCTTGTCATGACCGGATCTGCCTTTGCGCTGGTTCTGGCCTATTCGGTGCGCTTTTTTGCAATCGCACAAGGGGCGGCCGATGCCGCGATGGGGCGCGTATCGCCGAGTTTGCCCATGGCGGCGCGCTCGCTTGGTCGGTCGCAGGGGCAGACACTGTATGAGGTTTATTACCCACTGATCCGAGGTTCCGTGGGTTCAGCGCTTTTGTTGGTGTTTGTGGATTGCGTCAAGGAACTGCCGGCGACGCTCTTGCTGCGGCCATTCAACTTCGACACCCTCGCCACGCGCGTTCACAACGAGGCAAGCCTTGAAAACCTAGGGAACGCGGCGCCGGCGGCGGTTTTGATCATAGGGGTGGGGTTGGTTGCTGTGGGATTGCTGGCGCGGGCGAACAGGTGATTTTCCGACTTGCGTGCTTGCGTCGCATTTCGTATGCGGACCACCGTGCCCCTATAGCTCAGTTGGTAGAGCAACTGATTTGTAATCAGTAGGTCCGCGGTTCGAGTCCGTGTGGGGGCACCAGAAACTCATCAAAAACAATAGATTAAAGATATCATCATTTAAGCCCACGCCTTATGGTTTGCTTTTGGCACCGAATTTGCAAACAAATCCTGCAGCCACAGAAAAAACTGGGCGAGTGTCGCCCGGCCCTCGTCGATCTGTTTAGGACGTCACTTGTTTGTGTTCGGTGTGCTTGTCGAGCAGGCAATCCTCCGGCCCGTCTGCTGCGAGGAGTACGACCTCTAGGTTCCGTGCAGATAAACGAGATTACCTTGGTAGGACTGTCGGCGCACTGAAAAACAGGTTTCCCGCGCCAAAACAGTGAGGATTCGCGGCTCGATCCGGCGTGTTTCCGAAACCGAAGGCACTGCGTCGGGCAAAAAAGGCTTGATCGCGTAGTCTTGTCAGGTGATCTATGTGTCAGACGGCAGGCCACTTGGGGAATGTCGATTCAACAGTGTGTTCGCCCGCTGTCGGTTCGCTACTGCGTTGCCGTTGGGTCAGGGAGAAGTGTTTGCCATTGGCGGGTATAGCCACACTCTTTACCTGCTGAGAAACCGGATTGTCTTTGGCACGTGGCAAGAGGGACAAGACACATAGCATGAACGAACAAGCCAAAGTGGCTGGATCGGCGGCAACGCTCGAAGTCGAGGACCTGCACAAATCCTTCGGAAACCTTGATGTGCTCAAGGGGGTGTCGATGACCGCCCACAAGGGTGACGTCGTTTCCATCGTTGGCTCATCAGGCTCAGGCAAGAGCACCTTTCTGCGCTGCATCAACCTGCTGGAGCTACCCACATCCGGCACGATCCGCCTCAGCGGCGAGGAAACGAAGTTCAAGCAGACTCGCAATGGTCGTGTGCCGGCCGACCAGAAGCAGGTCGCGCGGTTGCGTTCACAACTCGGAATGGTCTTCCAGAGCTTCAATCTATGGCAGCACATGACCGTCCTGCAAAACGTCATGGAAGGCCAGGTCCAGGTTCTCAAAGTGCCCAAGACCGAAGCTCGCGAGCGTGCCAAGCGCATCCTCGAACGCGTCGGCCTCTATGACAAGCGCGATCAATATCCCGCCTTTCTTTCGGGTGGCCAGCAACAGCGCGCTGCCATTGCGCGCGCCGTTGCGATGGAGCCGAAGGTGATGCTATTCGACGAACCCACCTCCGCGCTCGACCCCGAGCTTGTCGGCGAGGTGCTCAAGGTCATACGCGGGTTGGCCGAGGAGGGGCGCACGATGATTCTCGTGACCCACGAGATGCGCTTTGCCCGCGATGTATCTTCAGAAGTCGTCTACCTGCATGAGGGGCGCGTCGAAGAACGCGGCGCACCCGGTGACATCTTCACCAATCCGTCGAGCGCGCGTTTCGCCGCGTTCATTCAATCCACCCACTAACCAAACCAACGGGAGAATAACATGAAAATCAAGGCAATCCTCGGTACCGTCGCCGCAGCCGCGATCACCGCGACTGCCGCCAGCGCGGATATCAAGATCGGCCTTGCCGCCGAAGCCTATCCGCCGTTCACGACCAAGAACGCCGCCGGCGAATGGGAAGGCTGGGAAGTCGAGATCAAGGACGCGCTCTGCGCCGCGATCGAGGAGGAATGCACCGTCGTCGAAGTGGCCTGGGACGGGATCATCCCTGCGCTAACCTCGGGCAAGATCGACGCGATCATGGCCTCCATGTCGATCACCGAAGAACGCAAGCAGACGATCAACTTCTCGGACAAGTACTACAACACGCCTGCCGTGCTCGTCGCTCCGGAATCGCTGGATATCGACACCGAAGACATGAGCGGCAAGATCGTTGGCGTGCAGGTCTCGACGATCCACCAGAACTATGCCGAGAAGCATTTCGACGGGGCCGACATCAAGACCTACTCAACTTTCGATGAGCACAATGCCGACCTCTCGGCAGGCCGTATCGATGCGGTCGTCGGTGACAGCCTCGCCTTCTCGGACTACCTGGAATCAGCGTCCGACATGGAAGTGAAGGCCGAGCTGAGCGACGAGGAAGTATTTGGCCCCGGGGTTGGCGTCGGGCTGCGCAAGGAAGACACCGAGCTGGCGGAAAAGTTCAACGCGGCGATCAAGCAGATCCGCGAAGACGGCACCTATGACGAGATTTCGGCGAAGTATTTCGACTTCGACATCTACGGCGGCTGATCCGCTTCCTGTGCGCGCCCTCTCGTGTGGCGCGCACAACCTGGAAAGGCCCTCATGGAATACGCTTTGGAACTCTTGGCCCTGTCACCGCCCGGCTGGGGTGGCAATCTGCTGCGCGGCCTTTGGAACACATTTCTCATCGCCTTTGGCGCTTATATCCTCGGTCTCGCGCTCGGCCTTTTCGGCGCCTTCGGCAAGATATACGGCGGCCCCTTTCTGCGCGGAGTGCTGACCACCTACACCACACTCATTCGCGCCATCCCCGAGCTGGTCCTGATCCTCTTGCTCTACTATCTCGGTGCCGACCTTCTGAACATCGCGCTCACTTCCATGGGATTTGAGCGAATCGACATCTCCGGCCTCTGGGCCGGCATCTACGTGATCGGCGTCGTGCAGGGCGCGTACAGCACGGAAGTCCTGCGCGGCGCATTTCATGCCGTACCCTATGGCCAGGTCGAGGCCGCCCGCGCCATCGGCATGTCGAGCTTCAAGGCACATACGCGCGTCATCCTGCCGGCGATGATCCCTTTCGCCCTGCCGGGCCTTGCCAATCTTTGGCTCATCGCCACGAAGGAAACCGCACTGCTGGCCGTTGTCGGCTTTTCCGAGCTCGCCCTGCTCACCAAGCAGGCCGCAGGCGCAACCAAATCCTATTTCCTGTTCTATGTCGCCGCGGCCGCGCTCTATCTCATGCTCTCGCTCACGTCGCAGGGTATCTTCAGCCTGATCGAGCGGTACTATCGCCGCGGCCAGCCAACGCAGGGGTAAGGCATGGACTGGTCTTGGCTCCCCGAATACCTGCCACGCTTCGGCGAAGGCCTCTGGCTCACAATCCAGCTCTTGGTTTATGCCATTATCATCGGCATGACGCTGGCCATCCCTATCGGCCTCGTGCAGGTGACCGGCCCACGCCCGCTGGCCTGGCTCGCCAAGGCGTTCTGCACGGTCATTCGCGGCACGCCCCTGCTGATCCAGCTGTGGCTGATCTACTACGGCGTTGGTTCGCTCTTCCCTTCGATCCCGGGCATTCGAGAGAGCTTTCTCTGGCCGGTCCTGCGCGATGCGTTCCCCTATGCCGTGCTCGCCTTCTCCCTGAGCGTGGCCGGCTATGAAGGCGAGATCCTGCGTGGCGCGTTCCGTGGAGTGCCCAAGGGTGAGCTCGAAGCCGCCCGTTCCGTCGGCATGAGCCGCTTCCAGGTTCTCCGCCGCGTCTGGCTACCCCGCGCCTTGCAGAACTCCTTCCCGACCCTTACAGGCGAGTTCATTCTGACGCTTAAGGCCACGCCGCTCGCCGCGACTATCACCATCTTCGAAGTTTACGGCGTCGGCTCCATCGTCAGGCAGGAGACATACAAGATCTACGAGCCGCTGCTCTTCGTTGCGGCGATCTACCTGTGCCTGGCGGGAATCCTTGTGCTGGGTTTCCGCTATCTCGAAAACCGAATCCCGCAACCCTCCCGCAGCTGAGGCCTTCATGACCGGAAAGTCTTACACGTTCACACACGCCATCGCGCGCCGCCCCTCCGCATCGATCATCGACGGTTTGCGCGCGGTCGATACCGGCGCGCCCGATCTGGCCCTCTTCGAGCAGCATCACGCCGATTACATCGCGGCCTTGCGCAGCACCGGGGCGGAGGTCACGGTTCTCGACCCGCTGGAAGAATATCCTGATTCAGTTTTCGTCGAAGACGCCGCCCTCTGCCTGCCGCAAGGCGCCGTGGTGATGCGCCCCGGCGCGCCGTCACGCCTCGGAGAGGCCGAGGAAATGGCCCAGACGCTCGCGCGGTTCTACGACGACATCCAGACCATAACCGATCCACACTATATCGAAGGCGGCGACATTCTAACCACCGAAAAGGAAATCCTCGTCGGCACCTCCGCCCGCACCACGCCGGGCGGGATCGACGCTCTGCGCGCCGCGGTTGCTGACTGGGGTCATAGCGTCCGCGAAGTCACCACACCCGCCGGCGTTCTGCATTTCAAGACGGATTGCTCTCTGCTCGACGAGGAAACCATCCTTGCGACGAAGCGCCTCGATGCGTCAGGCTGTTTCGAAGGCTACCGCGTGATCCACACCGCCGAAGGCGAGGAAGCCGCCGCCAACACGATCCGCTTCAACGCGCTGGTCATCATGCCGTCTGGCTTCCCACGCACGGCCCAGACCTTGGACAAGGCGGGGTACAATGTTTGCGAGATTGGAAACAGCGAGGCGGCCAAGCTCGATGGCGGCATGTCCTGCCTCTCGCTGCGGTTCAGCCCTCCGGCCCGAGGTTGAAAAAGCCCGCATAACCCCGCGGGTGCGGGGGAACCCGTGAAAAGGAATCGAGCGACAACACGGTGAAGGGTCTATCGCCGACCCGTTGAAGACATCGCTTGCAGATGGCGCGCTCGGCCAACTCTATCGCTAACATAGTGGTTCTGCTTCGCGTTCTCGGGGCAAGGGCGATGCGTTGCGCATGGCGTGAGTCGTGGATCTGTATCTCCCTTGGGAAACTACCAGGCCGGGCATATGCTCCATTGTCGGCAGGTGAATTTCCACGGAAATGCCAGCCGGCAGGAGGCCAGGTGACGCCGAAGGCGTACCTGCAACATGACGATCGGGCGCTGTCGTTATCGCGTTATCCCGGTGCCATGGTTACGCGGCTTTTGCATGGGTCCTGCGCTTGGCCTTGTATACCCGGCTTAAAAGGGCGTGGGATTCGTAGGACTTGAGGCAGAGGCGGGCGGTCGGGCCGTGGACAGAGAGGTCGCGGCGTAGGGCAGGGTAGGCGAGGAAGATTTCCGCGCGCGCCGCGGGCACGAGCGCGTCGAGGCTTTGATCGGAGGCATGGAAGCTCTCGGTGGCGGCCCCTTCGGCATAGATCACCTGATGGCGGTCGAACATGAGGTGGATATAGGTGACCTGTGGCACCGGGACTGTCGAGGCGCCCTCGAAATCGAGTATGTGGGTAGCGGGCACGAAAACCTCGGCCTCTCCGAAGAGGAACTCGGCGCGCCAGTCCGCGAACATCATCCGGTGCTGAGGCGAGACGGTGAGCGCGCGGTGAGCGCCTGTCAGAGCGGCGTCGAGACGGATCGGGGCGAACTTGCCCATGCCTGGCACGGTGGAACAGCCGGTCCAGCCCAAGGGTTGCGCTCCGTCGTCGCGGGTCAGTACCATGTCGCCCGGGCGTAGCGTTTCGGCCGCGCGTGGGCCTGTGGGCGTGGCAATCATCGTGCCGGGCGTGAAGCAGATGATGTTCTCGATATTCGAGAAATCGACGACGGTGCCATCGAGAAGCGTGACCGTGCCGTTATAGGCGTCGGGATCCAGCGTCGAGGGGGTTTGGCTGAGCGTGGTGCGATCGGCGATGCCGCCCAAGTCGAGCGTATCGTCATCCGATGTGCCTTCGGTGCCGCCATTGATGAAGATGGTGCCGCTGCCAGCTTCGCCGAGGTCGGTAAGGGTGAATAAATCGTCGCCATCACCCCCGAAGATGGTGTCGCCCTCAGTGGCCAAGATGGTGTCGTCGCCACCACCGCCGAAGATCAGGTCGTCGCCTTCGCCGCCGTCGATGAAATCGTCGCCGCCTACTCCCTCGGGGCCGATCACGAGACCGCTTGTCGCGAGATCCTCGGCGGTGCCGTCCGGCGGAGTGACCTCTGCGGAGAGCACCTCCTGGCCGGCGTTCTCCCAGTAGCGGACCTCGATCGTGTAGACGGTGTCGGCGTCGAGTTCGACCTCGCCCGAGCGGGTGGTGGCCGCCTGGTGGTAATCGTTGTCCATGAACGACTCGGTGGTGCCGTTCTGGTTTGTGAAGCTGAGCGGATTGCCCTCGGCGTCGAGGATGCGGATGGTCGAACCATCATCTGAAGTGGTGTCGAACTGGTAGGTGCCGCTCTCGGGGGCAAAGACTTGGGAGGTGTAGATCACCCCGAAATCGTTGGGGTCGCTTTGGCCAGTGGCGGCCTGCCCGAGGCTGCGGATATCGAAGGAGTCGGCGGTGCCGCTGCCTGCGAGGGTGCCGTCCTCGATGGTGAAGGCCTGCCCGTTGGCCGAGGAGAAATCGCGGGTATAGACCTCGTATTCCCAGCGATCGGTTGCGGGCCCGTCGCCATGAAGCACATCGTCGTCCATGCCGCCAAAGAGGCTGTCATTGCCCGTGCTGCCGAATAGCGTGTCATTGCCATCCTCGCCGTAAAGCAGGTCGTCGCCCGCCTCGCCGTCGATCAGATCGTTGTCGGTGCCGCCGAACACCGTGTCTTCGCCTTGCCCGGCAAAGACCGTGTCGTTGCCTGCACCGGCCTCAATCACATCGGCATTGCCGCCGCCGGGGGCGTCGTTGTTATCGACCCGGTCGGAGCCGGATTCGACGGGTTCGATATAGTCCGTGTCGATCAGGTCATCGCCACCGGTGCCCTGCACGATCCCGTCGTCGAAGCCGATATCCTGTCGGTCGGTGCCAAGGTTGCCGTTATCGGCAATCATGCTGTTCAGCGTGATCGATTCGATCGGGCGGGCGGTCAGGGTGGCGACATCGGCGTTTGACGAGAGCGGCGGTGCAAGAAAGAGGTGGCCCTGCGTGTCCTGTGCAACGATCGCGGTGAAATTGGCCGAAGTGCCGTCGGTATAGGTGAGCGTCGCCCCGTAGACCCCGACCCCGTCATAGGTGAGGGTTTCGGGGCCGTTGCCAATATCGGTGATGAACTGGTCGTTCGAGGCGTTGTTGTTTGTGTCGAGCGCGGTCGAGGAGCCGCCATTATCGATCATCTGCGCTCGGGTGACGTGCTGGTAGAGCGGATCGCCCGCCGTGCCGAAGGACGCGCCGACAAGGAGGTCCGCATCCTCGGACAGGGCGCTGCCTTCGACCGGGTCGATATTCGTGGAAGACAGACCGAGATGGATCCAGTTGAAGGTTGTGGGCATTTCACGCGCATCCTGCTGTTTCCCGGACGGATACAATGCGGCTGCGGCAACAATTGGCGCAGGTTTAGGCCAATTGTAGACGAATTGCGGCGGAGTTCAGGCGGTGCGGCGTGGCCGCCGGGCAGGAGCGGGTCGGCCCCCCCCCGCGTGGGGCGAACGATCACGTCTGTTTGGTCGTCCGGCGGCCGCGTACGGGTGTTTCCTCGGTTGGAAACCAGTGCCGGGTGCGGTTTGCGAACCAGACAAGCGAAAGCATCACCGGCACCTCGACAAGCACACCGACGACCGTCACAAGCGCGGCGATGGAAGTGAGGCCGAAAAGCCCGATCGCCACTGCGACCGCGAGTTCGAAGAAGTTGGACGTACCGATCATCGCGCAGGGCGCAGCGACCTTGTGTGGTACGCGCCATGCCTTGGCTGCCCAATAAGCAATCGCGAAAATGCCGTAGGACTGAATCAGGAGGGGGATCGCGATCATCACGATCACCAGCGGCTGGTTCAGGATCACCTCGCCCTGAAAGCCGAAGAGCAGCACTACCGTCGCCAACAGGCCGATGACCGAGAGCGGCTTGATCTGCCCGGTAAAGCGTTCGACTGTGGCCGCAGCCTCTGCATCATTGTGTGCACCACGTGTCAGCCGCATCCGGGTGACGATTCCGGCGCTCAGCGGAATGACGACATAGAGAACCACGGACAGGATCAGTGTCGCCCATGGCACGGTGATGTCGGTTACCCCGAGCAGTAGCGCCACAAGCGGTGCGAATGCGAAGATCATGATGACATCATTGAGCGACACTTGCACCAGCGTATAATTTGGGTCGCCCCGGGTCAGGTGTGACCACACGAAGACCATCGCTGTGCAAGGAGCGGCCCCCAGCAGTATCATGCCCGCGATATACTGACCCGCAGTGTCCGGTTCGATGAACGGCGCGAAGATCTCCTCGAAGAACAGCAAACCCAGCGCCGCCATCGTGAAGGGTTTGATCAGCCAGTTCACGACCAAGGTGATAACGAGGCCCTTGGGCCGTTCATGGATGCGCGCGAGGCTGGAGAAATCGACCCCGACCATCATCGGGAAGACCATGAACCAGATCAGGACCGCCACGACGAAATTGACCGAGCCGTATTCGAGGCTGGCCAGAATGTTTACGATCCCCGGCGCGACCTGGCCAAGGGCTAACCCCGCGACGATGGCCAAGGCTACCCAGACAGAAAGAAAACGTTCAAACGTGGACATGCTGGCTCATTCCTTTGCTGCAGGCACCTGCAAACTGGCGGTTGAGGTTGTGTTGTCAGGTACGATGCAGGCCGCTTCCACCGGGGGCGATCGTTCTGTGATTTGGTCAAGCAGCGCCCGCAGCGGTTGCAGCGCGTCAGCGTTGAGGGAATAACAGATCCTTGGATGTTCGATCGTGCCGTTGATGAGGCCCGTCGCCTTTAGAATGCGAAGGTGTTCGGACACCGTGGATTGTGCGAGGCCGACCTCGTTCACGATATCCCCCGCGATACAACCCTCGCGCGAGAGCAGGAAATCAACGATCTTCAGCCGCGCTGGATGGGCCAGCGCCTTGGCGATGGTGGCGATCCGGTCAATCTCGGCACGCGCGGGCGTTGCATGGTCAATTGATTGCGATCCGGGCATAACGCTTCCAGTTTCGTCGAACGGCGATTCATGTATCGCAAATCAACGATGTAGAGATCGAAGTCAAGGCTCCGCCCGCGGTTTGATCTGCACTTTTTGTCGTATGGTCATTTTGCAAAACCTGATGCCCTAGAAAAACCGGCCCTCGATGATTTGCGACCGGCTGGACTTCGGTTGAGGTGAATTTCAACTTGATGCGGATCAAGGAGTTGCATAGCCGCGTATGCGCATAAGGAAATATGAAGTGGAGCACGCGATGATTCTCACGATTCTATCGGCACTTGCAGAGCGGACGCGACTGCAAGCGATACAAATCCTCGGCGATGGGGAGGAGCATTGCGTCTGCGAATTGATGGAGCGACTGGAGGTCAGCCAGAGCCGGATGTCGCGGCACATGAAGGTACTAAAGGAGGCGGGCCTCGTGATCGGGCGGCGGGACGCGCAATGGGTTCGCTATCGCAGCAACCCGGCCCTGGCCCCGGAATACCGAGCCGTGGTTCAGGCGGTTCTGGCTGTTGAACATGCTGACGAAATGCAATTCGCGTGAGCTCTGAGACACAAGACACCACGCCGCGCGGCGTGTCGGACGTGTTCTGGTATGCGGTGCTGCCTGTGGCCGCTCTGCTCTGGTATGCGCTTTATTCAATGTTGATCCCGTTTTCGGAATGGGCGACTTCATTATTCCCGGTTGACCGCCATAGTCACACGGGTGAGGCGATCGCCTTTTTCATTTACTTACGTGCCAAAGGTTCTGCTGTTGCTCGCTGCGATCGTCTTTGTGACCGGCGTGCTGCGCAGCTGGTTCAGTCCCGAGAAGACCCGGGCGATCCTGGCCGGCAAGCGCGAGATCGCTGGCTATCCGCTGGCGGCTGCGCTCGGCGTGCTAACGCCGTTCTGCTCCTGCTCGTCAGTGCCATTGTTCATTGGCTTAGTCTCGGCGGGCATCCCGCTCGGGGTGACGTTTTCCTTCCTGATCGCGGGTCCGATGGTGGGACCACTGGGGCTGGGCCTGCTTTATGGCGTCGTGGGATGGAAGATCGCCACGATCTACCTTGTCTTCGGCTTCACCATTGCCACGGTCGCGGGCTTCGTGCTGGGCAAGTTGGGGCTGGAGCGCTACTTGCAGGACTGGGTGCGTAAGTTGAATGCAGGCCCCGTGGGTGACCTGCCCGAGGAGCGCCTCACCTTTGCCGAACGCCTGAGAATCGGCTTGGAGCAGGTGCGCGAGATTGTCGGCAAAGTCTGGATCTGGGTCGTCGTCGGTATCTCCATCGGTGCGTTGATTCATGGCTATGTGCCCGAGGCGATGATGCTGCGGATCATGTGCGGCGAGGCTTGGTGGTCGGTTCCGGCAGCAGTGGTGGTGGGCGTGCCGATGTACACCAACGCGGCTGGGGTCATCCCGATCGTGGAGGCGCTTCTGGGAAAGGGGGCGGCACTCGGCACGACGCTGGCCTTCATGATGTCGGTGATCGCGTTCAGTCTACCCGAAATGATCATTCTCAAGCAGGTGCTGACGTATCGCTTGATCGCGATCTTCATCGCGGTCGTATCGGCAGGGTTTCTCGCCACCGGCTTTCTCTTCAACTTCATCCTTTGAAAGGACACGCACATGAAAAACGTCAAGGTCTATGGACCCGGTTGCCAGCGCTGTGAAACGGCCGCGAAGATGGTCAAGGAAACTGCAGACAAACTGGGGGTCGATGTGGAGATCGAAAAAGTGACTGATGCGAGGTCGATCGCGATGGCGGGTGTCATGTCGACACCGGGCGTTTCCGTCGATGGCAAGCTTGTGCATGCGGGCGGTCTGCCGGATGCGGGCGCGGTCGAGGCGTGGATCGGTGCATGATCAGGGGCCTCTTGACCGCCACGCTCTTGGCCGTTCCCAGTCTGGTTTCTGGCGACGTTCTTGAAGTCCAGCCGGTCACAGAAAATGTCTGGGCAATCGTTGGCGAGACAGAGCAGCGCAGTTCGGATAATCTTGGCAATAATGCGACCTTCGGCCTTGTGGTGACGGCCGAGGGGGCAGTGCTGATTGATCCGGGCGGCTCATGGCATGGTGCGGGAATGTTGCATGAGGTGGTGCGCGGCGTTACCGAAAAGCCCGTGGTTTATGTGATCAACACCGGGGGGCAGGATCATCGCTGGCTCGGCAATGGATACTGGCAGGCACAAGGCGCCACCGTGATCGCCTCGGAGGCGGCCGCCGCGGATCAGCATGATCGCGCCTCAGAACAGATGAGCGCACTGGCGCAGTTCCTAGGAGAGGGGCTGGACGGGACCGAGCCCAGCTTTGCCGACGTGACATTCGAGACCGATCACAGGCTGGACTTAGGTGGGATGACCTTCGAGATCATGCATCGCGGTCAGGCCCACACCCTCGGCGACAGTTTTGTCTGGCTGGAGGAACGCGACGTGATGTTCACCGGCGATATCGTTTACGTGGATCGTTTGCTCGGCAACGGGCCGGCACGCAACACCCGCAGCTGGGTTGCCGTCTTTGAAGAAATGGCCACGTTCGAACCGGCGCATGTCGTCCCAGGTCATGGGCGGGCCACCGATCTGGCCACGGCGAGGCGCGAAACCCATGACTATCTCGTCAACCTGCGCACCGAGATCGGCACGTTGATGGACGCGGGCGGCAGCATCATGGAGGCGCCGGAGATCGACCAGTCGGCATGGTCCGACCTCGAGCAGTTCGAGAGCCTCGCAGGTCGCAACGCGCAGGCCGCCTATGAGGAGATGGAATGGGAATAACGCGCGCTACATGCCCGCTTGTGTTTCAGGTAAAAGCGGCGCCGAAGTACGCTGCCTCTCCCTTCGGTCGAACGTGCGCTTTGTTTCGGGTGTTTTCGTTTAAGTGCGAAACGATTTGGCTCGTCCCTTCTGGACTTGCACATAAGCTTGAAAACGAAACTCACCTGCTGATGAAGGTCAAAACGGGATCGCACCGGTGTTGGTTTGAAGTGAACGGAGCTGGCTGAAAGACTGAGCTTCGATCCTGCGAAACGGGCTGATTTCGATGCGCCAGACAGGGCGGACGAAGAAATGCTTGTCGAAGCTTTTCAGTCAATGAATGAGTGTCTGGAGCGGGTAGCGGGAATCGAACCCGCACTTCAGGCTTGGGAAGCCGGCGCGCTACCACTACACCATACCCGCTGCTCACTTATCTAGATAGTCCTGCATGTTACCCTGTGCAAGCCGGTTTCCGCGGTAAATGCGTCATTCCAATATGCTTGGGCTCATGAAGTCCGGTGCATGTTCTCCCGGTCTGTGAGTTTAATTGTCGTTAATCGGGGCTACATTGATAGCGAACGCAGATCAGGAGGCGGTAATGCAGATCGAGGTAAATGGCTTGGCTCATGAGCTGGATGTCGAAGAGGACATGCCGCTTTTGTGGGTACTCAGGGATGAGTTGGGGATCAAGGGCGTGAAATACGGTTGCGGGATCGCGCAATGCGGGGCCTGCACGGTGCATATCGACGGCGAGGCGGTCAAATCCTGTCAGGTTTTTGCAGGTGACGTTTGGGGCGAGGTCACGACGATCGAGGCGGATGCAGACGAATTGCCTGTATTGCGGGCGGTGCAGTCGGCATGGATTGAGCACCAGGTAGCGCAATGTGGCTATTGCCAGTCGGGGCAGATCATGTCGGCGGCATCCTTGCTGAGCGAGAACAGAAACCCGAGCGATACCGAGATCGACGAGGCGATGCGGTCCAACCTGTGCCGCTGTGGCACCTATCCGCGCATCCGCGAAGCGGTGAAGTCGGCGGGCGAGCGGGTCAGGGAGGGATGATCATGGGCAAGGTCGGAAAAATCGCGCGACGCACGTTCCTGATCGGGTCGGCGGCGGTTTTGGGGGGTGTGGCGTTCGGTTATGTCATGTACCAGCGCCCGGCGAAGAACCCTCTGCTCGACGGGTTGGGCGAGGGTGAGGCGGCGCTCACGCCCTATGTGCTGATCAACGGTGAAGGTGTGACGCTGATCACGCCGCGCGGTGACAAGGGACAAGGGGCGTATCATGTCCAGGCGGCGTTGATCGCGGAAGAATTGGATGTCGATCTGGAGAAAGTCAATGTCGATCCAGGCCCGCCAAGCGGAGCCTATTACAATACCGCGCTAAGCGCCGAGGCGGTGCCATTTGCGTATTACGACGAAGGGTTCATGGCCGAGACGTTGCGCGACGTGATGGATGCGCCGATGAAATTCCTCGGTATGCAGATCACCGGCGGATCGACAACCGTGCCCGATGCCTGGGAAAAGCTGCGCGTGGCCGGGGCCGTGGCACGCGAGACATTGAAGGCGGCGGCGGCCGAGGTTTCGGGGATCAACGTGACGGCGCTCGATACCGGGAGTGGCCGGGTGATCCTGCCTGACGGGCGGGAATTGGCCTATGAGGAACTGGCGCCCGTGGCGGCGGGGCTGGAGCCGGTGACAAAGGTGCGACTGCGCGAACCCGAGGAATGGCGCTATATCGGCAAACCGATGAAGCGCATCGACATCGTGGCGAAATCGACCGGTGCGCAGGAGTATGGCATCGACGTGGAACGGCCTGACATGGTGCATGCGGCGGTTCGGCTCAACCCGCGGCGGGGCGGGGCGTTGAACGGGTATGATGCGCAAGCCGCCGAGGAGATGCGCGGGGTCGAAGCGGTTTTTGATATCCCCGGCGGGGTTGCGGTTCTGGCCGATAATACCTGGCGTGCCTTTCGCGCGGCCGAGGCGGTGGAATGTGACTGGGGGCCGGCGGATCATCCGGGCGAACAGGCAGAACATTGGCAAGCCCTGGCCGATAGCTTCGTGTCCGACCGGCGGGATTCGCGCCAGCGAGACGAGGGCGATGTCGAGTCGGCGCTGGGCGATGCCCCGATCGAGGCGGAATACCGCGCGCCGTATCTGGCGCATGCGCCGCTTGAGCCCGTCAACGCAACCGTTTGGGTGCAAGAGGGGCGCGTGGATGTCTGGACCGGCACGCAGGTGCCGCGTTTTGCCCAGTCGCATGTCGCCGAGATCTGCGGGGTCGATGCCGAGCAGGTGCATGTGCATGTGCTGATGATGGGCGGGAGTTTCGGTCACCGGCTCGAGGATGACGTGGTTATCCGTGCGGCGCAGATCGCGATGCAGGCGGGGGGACGTCCGGTCAAGCTCACCTATAGCCGCGAAGAGGACACGCGACAGGATTTCCTGCGCCCGGTCGGGATGGCGCGAATGAAAGGCGCGATCACGGACGGGCGGGTGCGGGCCCTGGATTACCACGTCGCCGCGCCGTCGATCATGGCCAGCCAGATGGGCGAGCGGCAGGGCCTGCCGATGCCGGGGCCGGATTCGACCATCGTGCAGGCGGCGTGGGATCAGGCCTATGCGATCCCCGATTGCCGGGTCACGGGGTATCGCGCGCCGCGGCTTGCGCCGGTGAGTTCATGGCGGTCGGTCGGCGCGTCGATCAACGGTTTCTTTCACGAGGGATTTCTGGATGAATTGATCCATGCCGCTGGCGCGGACCCGCTGGAAGAGCGATTGCGACTTTGTTTCCATGAGCCCACGCGCAAGGTTCTTGAAGCGGTGGGCGAGATGGCCGCGTGGTCGGGCCCGCGCCCCGAAGAGGGCGTGGGTCGGGGCGTGGCGCTTGTCACATCCTTTGGTGTGCCCTGTGCGGAGATCGTGGAGGTTCGCCAGACCGAAGCGGGGTTGCGGATCGAAAGGGTCTGGGTCGCCGCCGAGGTGGGCCGCTTGGTCGATCCTGTCAATTTCGATGGGCTGGTGAAGGGCGGCGCGGTGTTCGGGCTGGGGCATGCGATGACGGGTGAGATCACATTTGCCGACGGCCGGGTCGAGCAGGAGAATTTCGATCTCTTCAAGGCGATGCGGATCGACCAATGCCCCGAGATCGAGGTGCGAGGTCTGGAAAACGGCGACAGGGTTTTGGGTATAGGCGAGCCGCCGGTGCCGCCGGCCGCACCTGCGCTGGCCAATGCGATCTTTGCCGCGACCGGGCAACGGCTGCGCGAGATGCCGTTTGCGAAATTTGTTGACTTCGCTTGATGCGACGCGGTCCGGCCTCTTTGTGCGGTGCGCTCACCCACCAGGCGCCGTCCAAGAGTTGGGCGGATGCCTTTGGCAGAAGTATTTCGAGCAAGATGCATGGGGCGGGTTGCACTTGAAGCCGTGCCGGGCGCAACCTAACGTGCAATCAACCATGCGAGAGGGCGAGCATGATCTACAAGTTACCAATCCGGGTCTATTACGAGGATACCGACATGGCCGGTATCGTCTATTACGCCAATTACCTGCGATATATCGAGCGCGGGCGCAGCGAATGGGTGCGTGCGGTCGGGCTGGATCAGAACCGGATGAAGAACGAAGACGGGATCGTTTACGCCGTGCGCCGGGTCGAGGCGGATTATCTTGCTCCGGCGCGTCTCGATGACGAATTGGTGGTCGAGACCTGGGTGGAGAGTCGCAAGCCGGTACGCATGGTTATGGGCCAGCAGGTCAAGCGTGGGGAAAAGCTCTTGTTCCGGGCCATGGTCACAGTGATCTGTATGACGCTTGAGGGCAAGCCTGTGCGCATGCCGCAGTGGGATGCGCCAGGGGCTTGAGTGGCGGGAAATCGCCGCCTGGCCCTGGTGCGCGCAAACGTGATTCAAAGCTGTTGGCTTTCCCCTTGAAAATCAGCTAGTTTGACGTTCAAGAAGTGCCGCAACAGACGGTCGAAATAACGAGCAGGCATATGGAAGCAGAAACCCTTGCCCTGGCGCAAGATATCGAGTTCACGATGTGGGCTTTGTTCATGCGTGCGACGCTCACGGTTAAGCTCGTGATGATCGTACTGGTCCTCGCGTCTTTCTGGTCGTGGGCGATCATTTTCCAGAAACTCATCGACTATCGCAAGGCGCGGCGAGAATCGGCGCGGTTTGACCGGGCCTTCTGGTCCGGCGAGCCGCTGGATCAGCTTTTCGAGCAGATCGGGCCCGACCCAAAGGGCCAGTCGGAGAAAGTCTTTGCGGCCGGCATGATAGAATGGCGGCGCTCGCACCGGGCAGATGGAAGGTTCATCGCAGGTGCGCAGGCCCGGATCGACCGGTCTATGGACGTGGCAATCGCCAAGCAGGCCGAAAGCCTGCAGAGCGGATTGCCGGTGCTTGCGACTGTGGGGTCGACCGCGCCCTTCGTGGGGCTGTTCGGCACGGTGATCGGGATCATGAATTCATTCATCGAGATCGCGCAGCAGCAGAACACCAATCTTGCCGTCGTGGCACCTGGCATCGCCGAGGCGCTTCTGGCCACCGGACTGGGACTTCTTGCGGCGATTCCGGCTGTGATCTTCTACAACAAGCTTTCCGCCGACAGTGATCGGATCATCGCTGGATATGAAGCATTTGCCGATGAGTTCTCCACGATCCTGAGCCGGCAGTTGGATAGCTGAGATGGGGGCAGGAGTCATAAAGTCGTCGGGTGCAGGCGGCGGATCGCGTCGCCGGCGCCGAGGCGGGCGTGCTGTGCCGATGAGCGAGATCAACGTGACGCCCTTTGTCGATGTGATGCTCGTTCTGTTGATCATCTTCATGGTTGCTGCTCCGCTGATGACTGTAGGGGTTCCGGTTGAATTGCCCAAGACTGCGGCGAATGCGCTGCCCAGCGAGGCCGAGGAACCCTTGACCGTGACGATCACGAGTGACGGTGTGATTATGTTGCAGCGCACGGAGGTCGGGCGTGATGAGCTTTTGGCAAAGTTGCGCGCGGTGGCGGCGGAGCGGGCCAGCGATCGGGTCTTCCTGCGCGCAGATGGAGCCGTGCCCTATGAGCAGGTGGTGCAGGTGATGGGGGCGCTCAATCGCGGCGGCTTTTCGAATATCGGTCTGGTCACGGATATTGACGGGCCCTCGCTTGACGAGACGGGGAACTGACGGGTTCGAGCATGAACACCGGTCAGATCATATCCGCGGTGGGGCATGTCGGCCTCATCGGATGGCTGCTGTTCGGGGGGCAGTTCGATGCCGAGCCCCTGCCGTTCGAGGTCAGGGACGTGGCGGTGATTTCGAGTGAGGAGTTCGAGGCGATGATGGCGGCGCAGCGCGCACCGGACACGGCGGCGGATGTGGCGATGCCGCAAGCGCCGGAAGAGGACCAGTCGACCCCGTCGGAACTGCCATCCTTGCCGGACATCACGCCGGAACGAAGCGAACCCGAGTCTGTCGAGACTCCATCGACTGACGAGCGTCCAGAGCCAGAGCTGCCGGAGCCACAACCCCAATCCGTCGAGGACCTTCCGCCCGAGATCGCATCCCCTGCCGAGGAAGAGAGTGCGCTTCTGGTGCCCGATACCTCTCGGCGCCCACAGTCTCGGCCAGTCGAGCGAGTCACCCCCGAGCCGGTTGCGCAGCCGCCCGAGCCAGAGGCGGCGCCGGATGAAGTCGTGCGCGAGGAGACCGAGGATTCACCCGCCGAAGAGACCCGGCCTGAGGAAGAGGCCACCGCGCCCGAAGAATCGGTGACAGACATTACCCCGGAAGCCTCCGATGACGTGACGGCGGCCCCGCGCCGATCAGCGCGCCCACGCCCACGCCCGCAGAGTACCGCACAGGCCGAGGATGAACAGGATGCCGACATTGCCGACGCGGTGAGCTCGGTTCTGGAAGAGGCCCAACGTGGGGAGGCTGAAGCATCAGAAGAGCAATCGACGGCACCGGCTTTAAGTGAGGGTGAAGCTGACGCGCTTGTACTCGCCATTTCGAATTGCTGGAATGTCGATCCCGGTTCGACTGCCGCCGAGGTCACGGTTGTGGTATCAGTGACATTGAACCGGGACGGCACATTGGCCGGTACGCCCAGCCTCGTCTCGGCAGAAGGGGGCGATCAGGGCGCTCGCAATGTCGCCTTTCGCAATGCGCGCACGGCGATCATTGCCTGTGGCCGGGGCGGTTTCGACTTGCCGTCCGAGAAATACGAAAGCTGGCGTGAAATCGAGATGACGTTCAATCCGGAGAAAATGAGGCTCAGATGATGATGAGACTGCTCGGAAACTTGATGATGATGCTTGTTGCGGCAGGGCTCTGGATGAGCGCTGCACAGGCGCAGGACGGGCCGCTTCGGATCGAGATCACCGATGGCGTGATGGAGCCCTTGCCCTATGCGGTGCCGGATTTCATTCCTGAAAACGGGGCGGCGGAAGAGATGGCCGAGAACGTCGCGCGGGTGGTTGCGGCCGATCTGAGCGGAACCGGACTTTTTCGTGAGATCGAGGAGGATGCCTATATCAGCCGGATCACCAGTTTCTCGAGCCCGGTCGAGTTTGCTGATTGGCGTGCGATCAACGCACAGGCCTTGATCACCGGGTCGGTGGCAGTCGAAGGTGAAGACGTCACGGTGAAGTTCAGGATCTGGGACGTGTTTGCCGGTCAGGAACTGGGTGAAGGGCTGCAATTTGCGGGCACCAGAAGCGGTTGGCGGCGGATGGCACACAAGGTGGCCGATGAGGTATATAGCCGGATCACCGGCGAGTCCGGCTATTTCGACAGCCGTGTAGTTTTTGTTAGCGAAACCGGACCCAAGGACGACCGTCGCAAGCGACTGGCGCTCATGGATTATGATGGTGCCAATGTCCAGTATCTTACGGACAGCACATCACTCGTGCTTGCCCCGCGCTTCTCACCTACGGGGGATCGTGTGCTTTACACCAGCTTCGAGAGCGGTTTTCCGCGGATCTATATTATGGATGTCGCTGATGTGGACCGTCGCGTCCTGCAAAGTCAGGAAGGCACGATGAGTTTCGCGCCGCGGTTTTCCCCGGATGGGCAGCAGGTGGTGTTCTCGCTCGAAACCGGGGGCAATACCGATATCTATCTCATGGATATCTCGAGCGGCGAGGAGACGAGATTGACGCGCGCGCCCTCGATCGAGACCGCGCCGAGCTTTTCGCCCGATGGCGACCAGATCGTGTTCGAAAGTGATCGGTCCGGCTCGCGCCAGCTTTACGTGATGCCAGCAACCGGCGGAGATGCGCAGCGGATCAGTCAGGGCAGCGGCAACTACGGCACCCCAGTCTGGAGCCCACGCGGCGACATGATTGCCTTTACAAAGCAGTCCAAGGGAAGATTTCATATCGGCGTGATGAAGACCGACGGCAGTGCCGAACGGCTCTTGACGGCATCGTTCCTAGAGGAGGGGCCGACCTGGAGTCCGAACGGGCGAGTGATCATGTTCACGCGCGAGACACAGGGCGCACAAGGTCAAGCGGGTCTCTACACGGTCGACATCACGGGGCGGAATCTCAAGCAGGTGCGTACACCCGACGGCGCATCTGATCCCTCATGGAGCCCGCTGCAGGAATGAAGGCGCATCAGATTCACAAAAAATCAGTGCGTCGTCAGAGACCCGATTCACAGAGGCGCTGCCCTGTGATACAAGTGGAAACAGAAAAAACCCTATGAGGCTTGAGACATGACTTATCTGGCAAAATCCATCCTGCTCGTGGCGGGGCTGGCCCTTGCGGCTTGCAGCAACGCGGACCGGTTCGGCAACAATGGCGCGGGAGCCGGAGCAGGTGGCGATGCCGCATCGGCGGACTCGGCAAGTGATCCGAAATCTCCGCTCTACTTTCAGGAGGCGATTGGCGACCGGGTGTACTTTGAGGTAGACCGCCAAACGCTGGATGACGAGGCCAAGCAGGTGCTTGACGGTCAGGCAAGCTGGTTGACCGAGAATACCGACTATGATGTCGTGATCGAAGGCCATGCTGACGAACAGGGCACGCGGGAATACAACCTTGCCCTTGGTGCGCGTCGGGCCAGCGCCGTGCGTGAATACCTGGAGTCGCGTGGCGTTTCTTCGGACCGATTGAAAACCGTGAGCTATGGCAAGGAACGGCCGATCGAGATTTGCAGCGAGGAAAGCTGTTATGCCAAGAACCGTCGTGCGGTCACGGTGCTGGCCAGTGGGCTGACCGGGTAAGTGCATGAGGATCGGAGCGCGCGGTATGCGGTGGGGTGTGGGGCTGATTTTTGCCGTTTTTCTGGCGGGACCAGTGGTTGCGCAGGATGATAATGCACAGACGCTGGCAGACATAAGACAGGATTTGACGGTCCTCCACGTTGAGCTTCAGCGCCTGCAGCGGGAGTTGTCGACCACGGGAGCATCTGATGCTGCGCCTCAAGGTGGATCCGTACTTGACCGGGTCAATACGATCGAATCTGAGGTAAAGCGGCTGACGGCCAAGACCGAGGAATTGGAGTTGCGCATCGACAGGATCGTGCGCGACGGGACGAACCGAGTCGCCGATCTTGAGTTCCGCCTTGTCGAGCTCGAGGGCGGGGACGTCAGTCAACTTGAGGAAACGACCACCTTGGGCGGTGCTCGGGAAGCCCAGGAGTCGGAATCTGCGGCGCAGGCGGACCAATCCGCGCAATCTTCGGAAGATCCACAGCTTGCCGTTGGTGAGCGGGCCGATTTCGATGCGGCGCAGAAAGCCCTCGACGAGGAGCGCAACGAGGCGGCGGCCGAAGGCTTTGCCCAGTTCAACGAGACCTACCCCGGAAGCCCCCTTGAAGTGGCGGCGCATCTGGGCCGCGGTCGCGCTCTTGAGGCGTCAGGGAACCTGACAGAGGCGGCTCGGGCCTATCTCGCTGCGTTCAGCGCCGATCCGGAGGGCGAGGACGCCCCTGATGCCCTCTTCGAACTGGGGCGCGGCCTGGGTCGATTGGGCCAGACCAACGAGGCTTGTGTCATGCTGCATGAGGTGGGCACTCGGTTTCCCGGGACCGAACCCGAAACGAAGGCACAAGAGGAGATCGAGCGCCTCGGGTGCCAGTGACTCGAATGCCGGACGAGACCCTTGCCGATGTGGTTGCGTGTGCTTTTGCGACCGTGCCTTTAAGGCATGTTGGTGTGGCAGTCTCGGGGGGAGGCGACAGCATGGCCTTGTTGCTTCTAGTGCAGGACTGGGCGATGCGTCACGGTGTGCGCCTGAGTGCTGTGACATTTGATCACGGGTTACGCGCGGAGGCACCGGAAGAGGCGGCGCTGGTAGCCCGGATCTGCGCAGAACATGAGATCACCCATGATATCCTGACATGGGTCGGGTGGAACGGGCAGGGCAACCTGCAGGCCACCGCGCGGACGGCCCGATATCGCGAGATCGCACGATGGGCGCGCGGTTGCGGGGTCGAGGTCGTGTGTCTGGGTCACACATGCAATGACCAGGCCGAGACCTTCCTGATGCGCTTGGCGCGCAAGTCGGGAAGCGATGGACTCAGGCGCATGGCATCAAGTTTTGGGGCGCACGGGGTGCAATGGATGCGTCCGTTGCTCGGGGTCGAGCGGTCGAAATTGCGCCAGTATCTGAAGCGGCTGGGGGTCGAATGGGTCGATGACCCCAGCAATGCCGATGATGGGTTCGAACGTGTCCGGGTTCGCAAGGCGCTGGACGTTCTGGCGCCTTTGGGGATCAATGCCAAAGTATTGGAGGCCGTGGCGGAAAACCTGGCTGCAGAGAACCGCCTTTTGCGTCACAGCGTGCTTGAATCGCTGCGCGGCAATGTCGTGGAGTGTTTTGGGGTGCTTTCGATCAGGCAAGAAGCCTTTCGGGCTTTGCATCCCGAGGTGCGGCGACGCTTTCTGAACGAGGCGCTGCAATGGATCGCCGGGGCACAATATGCGCCGCGCTCGGCCGCACAAGGCGGGATCGAGCGGGCGTTGCTGGAAGGTGAAACGCAAACCCTGTGCGGGGTGATCGGCTGGTGCGAACGCGATCGGATCTGGCTCGCGCGCGAGTTCCAGGCCGTCAAGGATCTGAAGGGTGTTCCATTCGACGGGCGATGGCGGATCGAGGGACCACTGGAAGGCATGGACATTCGCGCCCTGGGCGCTGAGGGCTTGCAGCAATGCCCGGAGTGGCGCGCCCTCGACGTTCCGCGTCGCGCCTTGATTTCGCTGCCCGCCGTGTGGGAGGCGGGCCGGCTTGTCTGGTCACCGGTCAGTAGTTGCAAGACGGGTCATTGGGCGGAACGTATCGGGCCAAGCTTTGAGAACTGGTTGGGTCGGGATTGAACCTTGGCCCGCGAAGTCTATTTTAGTCCGAAGGCTCCTGTGATAAGCACGGGGCCAAAGTTCTTCATGGGAGATTTGCCTTGGGCAACGCGAGAAATATCGCCTTCTGGGTCGTGCTGTTTCTTCTGATACTGGCGCTGTTCAACCTTTTCAGCGGCGGTGGAAACACGCTGCAAAGCCGAGAAATCAGCTATTCAGAATTTGTAAGTGCGGTTGCACAGGACAGAGTGAGTTCTGTGACGTTGGATGGTGAAGAGGTGCGTTATCGTGGAAATGACGGCAACGATTACGTTACAGTCAAGCCCGAGGATGCCGAGATCACGCAGCTCTTGATCGACAAGGACATTCCGGTGAAAGCCGAGAGCCAGCAGCAGTCGGGCTTTCAGACCTTCATATTGAGCCTGCTGCCATTCCTGTTGCTGATCGGTGTCTGGATCTATTTCATGAACCGGATGCAGGGTGGCCGAGGCGGCGGCGCGATGGGCTTTGGCAAATCCAAGGCCAAGATGCTGACCGAGAAGTCGGGTCGTGTGACCTTTGACGATGTGGCCGGTATCGACGAGGCCAAGGAAGAGCTGGAAGAGATCGTCGAATTCCTGCGCAATCCGCAGAAGTTCAGCCGCCTGGGCGGGCAGATTCCCAAGGGTGCGCTTCTCGTCGGGCCGCCGGGCACCGGCAAGACGCTTCTTGCGCGCGCGATTGCGGGAGAAGCGGGCGTGCCGTTCTTTACCATCTCGGGCTCGGATTTCGTGGAAATGTTCGTGGGGGTCGGGGCGAGCCGGGTTCGCGACATGTTCGAGCAGGCCAAGAAGAACGCGCCCTGCATCGTGTTCATCGACGAGATCGACGCCGTGGGCCGCCATCGCGGTGCGGGCTATGGCGGTGGCAATGACGAGCGTGAACAGACGCTGAACCAGTTGCTGGTTGAAATGGACGGGTTCGAAGCCAACGAGGGCGTGATCATCATTGCCGCCACCAACCGCAAGGATGTGCTCGACCCTGCGCTGCTGCGTCCTGGCCGGTTCGACCGCGAGGTTACAGTGCCCAATCCCGACATCAAGGGACGCGAAAAGATCCTCGGCGTACATGCCCGCAAGACGCCTCTGGGGCCAGACGTGGATCTGCGCATCATCGCGCGTGGCACGCCCGGCTTTTCGGGAGCTGATCTGGCGAATCTCGTAAACGAGGCTGCGCTGACGGCGGCGCGCGTGGGGCGGCGATTTGTCGCGATGGAAGATTTCGAAATGGCCAAGGACAAGATCATGATGGGCGCCGAGAGGCGATCCATGGTGATGACACCGGCGCAGAAGGAAATGACTGCGTATCACGAGGCCGGCCACGCGATCGTTGGCCTGACCTTGCCGAAATGCGATCCGGTCTACAAGGCGACGATCATTCCGCGCGGCCAGGCGTTGGGCATGGTGATGTCCTTGCCCGAGATGGACCAGCTGAACTATTTCAAGGATGAGCTGGAACAGAAGATCACGATGACCATGGCGGGCAAGGCTGCCGAAATACTGAAATACGGCGAGGATTCGATTTCGAATGGACCAGCTGGCGACATCATGCAGGCTTCGGCGCTGGCCCGCGCGATGGTGATGCGGTGGGGCATGTCCGACAAGGTGGGCAATATCGATTATCAGGAGGCGGCTGAAGCGTTTCGTGGAAACGGGGCCGGTGGCTTCTCGATTTCGGCTCATACCAAGGAGTTGATCGAGGACGAGGTCAAGCGCATCATCGACGAGGGTTATCAGCGCGCGCGAAGTATCCTTGAAGAGCGCAAGGAAGACTGGGAGAAACTTGCCCAGGGATTGCTGGAATACGAAACTCTGACAGGTGAAGAGATCGAGCGCGTGATCCGTGGTGAACCGCCGCATAAAGGGGATGACGACGACACTTCGGATCAGGGCAGCGCACCTTCCGTCGCGTCCATTCCCAAGACCAAACCGCGACCCAAGCCCAAGGGTGATGGTGGATTGGAGCCCGAACCCTCCGCATGAGCGGAGTTGGAGAGAGAAAAGACTGGGATCCCGGAGCCTATGCAAGGTTCCGGGATTTGTGGTTAAGACCTGCGATCGACCTCATGCTGGCGGTCCGCTCGGTGGGCGGCGGCGCGGTGATTGATCTTGGATGTGGGGCAGGAGCGATGGGATCGGTCCTGCGGCAACGCTACTCGGGGCACAGTATTGTTGGCGTGGACGAAAGCCCTGCGATGCTGGCCAAGGCGTCCGACAGCGGCGCCTATGACGCGTTGGAAGAGCGCAACATCAACGACTGGTCGATCGAGCGTGCAGGATTGATCTACGCGAATGCGGTTCTGCATTGGCTCAAGGATCACGAGGCGCTGTTCCCTCGATTGGCAGGGATGCTGGCCCCGGGGGGCACATTGGCGGTGCAGATGCCGCATCAGAACAATGCGCCTTCGCACAGGGTCTGGGTCAGTCTTGCCGAAGAGCTTTTCCCGGGGCGTGTCGATATGGAAGCCGCACCTGGTGTGATGAAGCCCGCGCGCTATCATCACTTGCTCTCCGGTTTGGGGGCCCTGTCCCTGTGGGAAACTGATTACTATCAGGTGCTGGCTGCGGATCGGAGCGGGCACCCCGTGCGGCGCTTCACCGAAAGCACCTTTGCGCGACCAATACTTGCGGCGCTGAAACCGGACGAGCAGGTCGAACTGGTCGGTCGCTATGAGGAAGTGATGGAACGGGCCTATCCACGCGGCGCCGACGGCACGGTGCTTTTCCCGTTCCGGCGGGTGTTCTTCACGCTCACGGTGTGATTGGCCTCGTTATTCTCTGATCGTGACCGTGGTGTCTTGCGTGCTGACGCGTTGATCGCCCCGCAAGAGCGAGACACGGCCCTGATAGATGCCTTGCGGCCATGCTGAATCGGGGCGCCGTTTCCCGGCTGCACGATAGAAGCGCGCCTGAGGCTTTTCGAGATCGACGGTATGCGTGATGAGTGTGGAGCCGTCCGGAGCAACAATCTCGAGCAAGACCCTGTCGCCCGCGCGGCCTCCGAAAGCCAGCCCCCAAACGACCAGTGCCGGCGCATCCACAGGTAACTGCTCGGCATTGGCGCGGCCCGATTTCACATGATCATAATCGGGAACAGTATCGGCAAACCCGGCGCTGAGCATTCCGCCCGGTTGGTAGTGCGGGGCAGGAGTGTGCCAGAAGGTGCGCTGAGATGGTTCTTCACAGTTCTGATTGCCCTCCGGATCGAACGGGTCGATCACGTTGTCGTTGTGGCGCAACGAAAGATGCAGGTGTGGGAATTCGGTCTTGCCAGACAATCCAACCTGCCCAAGAGGTGTGCCCGTCTCGACGCTCTCATCACTGGAGACGGTGACGCTGCCATTCTTGAGGTGGCAATACTGCGTCTGCCAACCTTCGCCATGGTCGATCACCACGCCATTGCCGCATTCCCGACCTTCGATGGAGGCAGGGTCATTGAGAAAGGCACCATCCGCCATTCCGTCACGAACGCCCACCACGCGGCCCTTGGATGTGGCTTTCACCATGACGCCCTCGGACAGGCCGTCATCTGTGATCAGGGCGAAATCAGTCCCCTTGTGACCATCGTAAGTCAGTTGGGCACAGGTGAAATCACTGTAACCGGGGCCCGGATCGTGATCGACATAGTTCTGGATATAGCAATCTTCTCCAAGCGTGCAGTCGATGGGGAGGGCAAGCTGAGGTGCCTCGCCCCGAAGCGGCAGGGCGAGGCAGACACCGATGACGGTCAAAGCGACGAACCGTGCCCTTGGCAGAACCCACATGTACATGTGCGCACTCCCGGGCAATATTCTGGTCAATCCGCCGTCAACAATCGTGGCTTGTCCCCCTTGAGGCGAGGATTGTCCGGGCCGTCGATCCGAAGCTCAAGTTCACCATCCTTGACGCCGACCTGCACGACTCCGCCTTTGGCCAGCTTGCCGAACAACAACTCTTCGGCGAGCGGTTTCTTGATGTGCTCCTGGATCACACGTGCAAGCGGGCGGGCGCCCATCTTGTCGTCATAGCCCTTCTCGGCCAGCCACTCGGCGGCGTCCTTGGTCAGGTCGATGGTGACGTTGCGATCCATCAACTGTGCCTCGAGCTGAAGCACGAATTTCTCGACCACTTGCAGGATCACTTCCTTGGGAAGCGGTGCAAAGGAAACCACGGCATCGAGCCGGTTGCGGAATTCCGGCGTGAAGGTGCGTTCGATCGCGGCTGTATCCTCGCCTTCCCGGCGGTCTCGGCCAAAGCCGATCGCCGCCTTGGCCTGCTCGGTGGCGCCCGCGTTGGACGTCATGATCAGCACGACATTGCGGAAATTGACCGTGCGGCCGTTGTGGTCGGTCAACTCGCCATGGTCCATGACCTGCAGCAGGATGTTGAAGACATCCGGGTGCGCCTTCTCGATCTCGTCAAGCAAGAGCACACAATGGGGGTGTTGATCGACACCATCGGTCAGCAGACCACCCTGATCGAAGCCGACATAGCCCGGAGGGGCACCGATGAGGCGAGAAACCGCGTGTTTTTCCATGTATTCCGACATGTCGAAGCGCAGAAGCTCGACCCCCAGCGTGTCGGCCAGTTGCTTGGCCACCTCGGTCTTGCCGACACCGGTGGGGCCGGCGAAGAGATAGTTGCCGATGGGTTTTTCTGGTTCACGCAGACCGGCACGGGCAAGTTTGATAGCCGAAGCCAGCGACTCGATGGCCTTGTCCTGGCCGAACACCACGCGTTTGAGAGATTGTTCCAGATCCCTGAGCACCGCGCTGTCGTCCTTGGAGACACTTTTCGGGGGGATGCGTGCGATCTTGGCGACGATGGCTTCGATTTCTTTCACGCCAATTGACTTGCGGCGCTTGGACTGGGCCAGCAGATGCTGGGCTGCACCGGCCTCGTCGATAACGTCGATGGCCTTGTCCGGCAGTTTTCGGTCGTTGATGTAACGGGCTGAAAGTTCGACCGCGGTCTTGATCGCGTCCGCGGTATATTTCACGCTGTGATGATCCTCGAAATAGGGCTTCAGGCCCTTGAGAATCTTGACTGCGTCCGAGACCGAAGGTTCGTTCACGTCGATCTTCTGGAACCGGCGAGAGAGCGCGCGATCCTTTTCGAAATGCTGGCGGAACTCCTTGTAGGTCGTTGACCCCATGCAACGCAATTTGCCGCCCTGCAACGCGGGTTTGAGCAGATTGGAGGCATCCATCGCGCCGCCCGAGGTGGCACCGGCGCCAATGACGGTGTGAATCTCGTCGATGAAAAGCACCGCATCGGGGTGATCTTCGAGTTCTTTCATGACGGCTTTCAGGCGTTCCTCGAAATCGCCGCGGTAGCGCGTTCCGGCCAGCAGTGCACCCATGTCGAGCGAGAATATCGTGGTCTTGCCGAGCACTTCGGGGGTGCCGCCATTGACGATCTTGTAAGCGAGACCTTCCGCAATGGCGGTCTTGCCGACACCGGGGTCGCCCACCAGAAGCGGATTGTTCTTGCGGCGGCGGCAGAGCACCTGGATACAGCGCTCGACTTCGTGCGCGCGCCCGATCAGGGGATCGACATCCCCGGTGCGCGCCTTGGCATTCAGATCAACGCAGTACTTGGCCAGAGCGGAGTCCTTTTCCTCGCCGCCGGTGGCGGCCTGCGCCTCTTCCTCGATTTCGGCCCCTTGAACCGGGCGGGCCTCACCGAATGCCGGATCCTTGGCGACACCGTGGGCGATGAAATTGACCGCGTCATAGCGGGTCATGTCCTGTTCCTGGAGGAAATAGGCCGCGTTCGATTCGCGTTCGGCGAAGATTGCGACAAGCACATTGGCGCCCGTCACCTCTGTTCGCCCAGAGCTTTGGACATGGATCGCGGCGCGTTGAATCACGCGCTGGAACGCGGCGGTGGGCACTGCTTCGGAGCCTTCGATCTCGGTGATCAGGTTCGACAGATCCTCGTCGATGAACTCGACCACGGTCTGGCGGAGTTGCTCGACATCAACCGAACAGGCCTGCATCACGCGGGCCGCGTCGGGTTCGTCGATCAGGGCCAGAAGCAAATGTTCCAGCGTTGCGAATTCGTGCCGGCGGGCGTTTGCGAGCGCGAGGGCGCTGTGTATTGCCTGCTCCAGGGTTGTCGAGAATGAAGGCATGTTGTCCCCATGCTCCTTTAACTGCGTCACCGGGGAAGGCCCCTTGGTGACTGTGGCCTCATGGTCTTAAAGTTTGGTCGATTGTGGCTGAGCTTCAAGGGTTTTCTTGAAGAAACTTATCACATTTCCTACAGCTGCCCGATAAAAACGTGATTTACAGGTGAATTCGCGGTTTGCGGACCCGCAAAAAGTTAACGCCTCCGGAGGCACCCGATCCGGGGGGTGACATCCGGCTGCCTTCCGGCTGCCACCCGGCTGCCGGGGAAAACGCCCTCGCATGGGGCGGCAAAAGGTTAACGCGGCGTGCGGAAACGGGCCGGGTTCAGGCCCGATCCGCGCTGATGCGGGTTCTGGCATAGGCGATGAAGGGGTCGAAGCTGTCCGGGTTGGCCATCGAATCGCGGTTCACCACCTTGTCCGGGTCACCGCCCAGCAGAAGCTTTTTCACCGGCACTTCGAGCTTCTTGCCCGAGAGCGTGCGCGGCACCTCGGCGATCTCGACGATGTCGTCGGGCAGGAACCGTGCCGAGACCTGGCGTCGGATCGCGGCGCGGATGCGTTCGCGCATCGCGTCGTCGAGCGCGTGGCCTTCTTTCATCACGACGAAGAGTGGCATGAAGCTTTCGCGGCCGAGGAATTCGAGATCGACAACGAGGCTGTCCATCACTTCATCCAGCCCCTCGACCGCGCGGTAGATCTCGCTCGATCCTAGGCGCAGGCCGCGGCGGTTGATCGTCGCATCCGAGCGGCCATAGATGATCGACCCGCCCTCGGGCGTGAACATGATCCAGTCGCCATGCCGCCAGACGCCGGGATAGGTGTCGAAATAACTTTCATGGAGGCGGCTGCCGTCCTCGTCGCCCCAGAACATGAGCGGCATCGAGGGCAGGGGTTCGGTACAGACCAGTTCGCCCACCTCGCCGATCACCTCGCGTCCGTCCTCGTCGAAGGCGCGCACCGCGTTGCCGAGCGCGCGGCATTGCATTTCACCGGCGCGCACCGGCAGCATCGGGTTGCCCAGGACGAAGGCCCCGGCAAGGTCGGTGCCCCCCGAGATCGGCGCCAGCCAGACATCGGGTTTCACATGCGCATAGATCCAGTCATAGCCTTCGTGGCTGAGCGGTGAGCCGGTCGAGCCGAGCGAGCGCAAGGCCGAGAGGTCAAGTTCGGCGCCCGGGCGCACATCCGCCTTGCGGCAGCCGTCGAAGAACGCGGCACCCGCGCCGAAATAGGTGAGCCTTTCGCGCGCCACCATGCGCCAGACTTCGAGCATGTCGGGATGGTTGGGCGCCCCGTCAAAAAGTGCGACGGCGGCCCCCTGGCCCAGCGCGGACCATTGCGCGTTCCACATGATCCAGCCCGAGGAGGTCAGCCAGCAGAACCGGTCATCGGGGCCGAGATCCTGGTGCAGTGATTGCTTGGTCCCTTCGAGAAGCACGCCGCCATGGCCATGCACGATGGGTTTGGGATTGCCGGTCGTGCCCGAGGAATAGACGATCCAGAGGGGATGCGAGAACGGCACCATGTCGATCTGCGGGGCGGCCTTGTCCGCGGTAAAATCGGCCCATGGTGTCCAGCCTTCGGGGGCCGGGCCGAGGGTCGGGACGATCACCTTTTGCACGAGGCCAGGCAGGTCGGCGGCGATCTCGTCGAGCAGGGCGCGGCGGTCGATCTGTTTTCCCGCATTGACATAGCCATCCTGCGCGATGAGCAGTTTCGGGTCGATCTGGCGGAACCGGTCGAGGATCGCGACCTGGCCCATGTCGGGCGCGCAGAGCGACCAGATCGCGCCCATGCCGGCCGCTGCGAGGAACGAGACCAGCGCCTCGGGGCTGTTGGGCAGGACGGCGACGACCCGGTCGCCGTGCTTGACCCCGGCGGCGCGCAGCCCGGCCTGCGCCGCGCCGACGCGGGCCTTCAATTCGCCCCAGCTCAACTCCTGTCGCCCGAAGGTTTCGGATTGCAGGATGATCGCCACGTCATCGGGGCGGGTCTCGGCGGGTCTGAGAATCTGGGCGGCGAAATTGGTGGTCGCGCCGGGGAACCAGTCGGCGCCGGGCATCTTGCGTTCGGGCAGGACTTCGGACCAGCCCGAGATCGGCAGGTCGCAGAATTCGATGATCGAGGTCCAGAAGGCCTCGATCTCGCGGACCGACCATTCCCAGAGTGCGTTGTAGTCGGGAAAGGTGAGACCGCGCTCGGCCGCAAGCCAGCGCATGTATTGCGCGATGCGCGCGTTCTCGATGCGGTCTGCGTCGGGTGTCCAGAGAATCGGGTTCTCGTCTGCCATGTCTTTCATCCTCCCGCTTTGCGGTCAGTTTCCATGTGGCGGGGGGTAAGGCAAGGGTGATGACGGAACGTCATGATCGTGACGAGCCCGAAGAGCGGATTGTGTTTGATCGCATACGCCCTGCCCGGAACAGCGGCGTAGCCGCCCGAGCCGCACACCATTGCCCGGCAGGCGATTTTTCGCAGAAAAATCTGCCGAGAGGGGGCTGCCCCCCGGCCGGGTGCTTTCGACGGGTGGCGTGCCGGTCTGGGCGGGGGATGATGCTGCAAGATAAACTGCGCGACGCTGATGATGTGAGCACCCGACCGCGGCCGTGTGCTGCCCTATCGTCCGGCATTGAATCCCCACCCTAGCGGAAAAGCTGTCCCCGGGCGCGGATGATGGCGTGAAGCACGGTGGCGAGATAGGCGAGCGCAATGACCACGAGGATATACCACGGGCGTGTGAAGCTGAGACCAATCAGGATCACGGTGGCAAAGAGGAACACGGCGACGAGGCGCCGCGGCACCTTGACCGTCCTGGGCGACAGGGTCTTGAGTTTGGAGATCATGAGCACGCCGACCAGCGCCATCCAGATCGCAACCAGATACGGTGCATCCCCCGGTGCGGTCAGCCCGGCCAGGGTGAGAAACACCGGCAAGAGCCCCAGAAAGGCCCCGGCAGGGGCGGGGACGCCGATGAAATGGCGCTTGGCCTCCCGCGTGGTGTCAGCGGCGCCCGACATCACGTTGAAGCGGGCCAGCCGCAGACAGGTGGCCGCGGCGAAAAGCAGGGCGAAGATCCAGCCGATGCCTCCGACCGGGGTGAGGTGGATCTGGTAGATCAGTATGGCGGGGGCGATGCCGAAACACAGAAAATCCGACAGCGAGTCGAGCTGTGCGCCCATGGCGGATTCGGCGCGCAGGCGCCGCGCGAGCAACCCGTCGAGCCCGTCGGCCAGCCCGGCCAGCAGGATCAGCAGAACGGCCGCGGAAAACCGGCCCTCGATCGCGAAACGGATCGCGGTGAGACCGAAACTCATCCCGATCAGTGTGACCATGTTGGGCATCAGCAGCATGAGCGAGACCGGTTGCGGCTCGACCGGATGGTCGGCGGGCGCGCGGTCCTTGGGGTCGGCCATGATCTAGCCTTCGTCCTGCGTGCCCGTGAGATCGGCGATCACGGTTTCGCCGGCGACCATGGTCTGGCCGATGCGCACCAGCGGTGTGGCGCCTTCGGGCAGGTAGATATCGAGCCGCGAGCCGAAGCGGATGAGGCCGAAGCGTTCGCCGCGCGCCAGTTCCTGTCCCTCTTCGGCCCAGCACAGGATGCGCCGGGCGACCAGCCCCGCGATCTGCACCACGCCATAGCGTGTGCCGTCGGGCAGGTCGACGGCGAGGCCGTTGCGTTCGTTGTCGGCCGATGCCTTGTCGAGCGAGGCGTTGAGGAACTTGCCGGGACGGTAGGCAACGTGCGCGATCCGGCCGGCGGCAGGCAGACGGTTCACGTGGCAGTTGAAGACCGACATGAAGACCGAGACCCGCGTCATCGCGGCCTCGCCCAGGCCCAGCTCGGCGGGCGGCACGGCCGGTTCGAGCAGCGAGACCACGCCGTCGGCGGGCGACACCATGACGCCGGGGCGGGTGGGCGTGACGCGGGGCGGGTCGCGAAAGAAGTAGTAAACCCAGACGGTCAGGCCAAGCGCGATCCAGCCCAGTGGCGCCCAGAGCCAGAACAGCACGAGCGTCGCCGCCGCGGCGATGGCGACGAAGCGTCGGCCCTCGGGATGCATGGGTTTGACAAAGGTGGACAGCATCGAAACAGACATGGGCGTTCCCCCGTTTTCCGCGTCGCCCCGTCATAGTGATCGGGGCGGCATATGCAATCCAAACCTGCCGGGGAGACCGGTTCGCGCGCGGCACCGCCTGTGATGGCGATGCCGCGGCGGAGACGCTCAGTCGAGGACGGCGGCGACCGCGCGGGCGGTCTTGGCCACGACCTCGTCGGCCTCGTCGCGGGTGAGGCAGAAGGGCGGGGCGAAGCCGAGGATGTCGCCCTGTGGCATGGCGCGTCCGATCACGCCCTCTTCGAGCAGGGCGGCGGCGACGCGGGGGCCGACCTTGTCGGCGGGGTCGAAGAACTCGCGCGTGTCGCGGTCCTTGACGAATTCGACGGCACAGATCATGCCCTCGCCGCGGATGTCGCCGACATGGGCGTGTGCGCCCAGCGCGTCCTTCATGGCGGCGTTGAGATAGGCGCCGGTTTCGCCCGCGTTCTCAACGAGGTTCAACTCGTCGATCAGCTTGAGGTTGGCGACGCCCGCCGCAGCGCCGATCGGGTGGGCGGAATAGGTCCAGCCGTGGCCGATGGGCCCGAGCATGTCAGTGCCCTGTTCCAGAACCTTCCAGACATTTTCGGACACGATCGACCCCGAGAGCGGCGCATAGGCCGAGGTGAGGCCCTTGGCGATGGTGATGATGTCGGGTTCGATCCCGTAATGGGTCGAGCCGAACATGGTGCCCAGACGGCCAAAGCCGGTCACGACCTCGTCGGCGATGAGCAGGATGTCGTGCTTTTTCAGCACCTTCTGGATCGCCTCCCAGTAGCCGGCGGGCGGGGGCACGATGCCGCCCGTCCCGAGGAGCGGCTCGCCGATGAAGGCGGCGATGGTATCGGCACCTTCGCGTTCGATCAGCGCCTCGAGTTCGGCGGCGCAATGGGCGGTGAAATCGGCCTCGCTCATCGAAAGGTCGTCGCGGTGGTAGTAATAGGGCGCGTCGGTGTGGATTACCTGAGCGAGCGGCAGGTCGAATTTCTTGTGGAAAAGCTCAAGCCCGGTGAGCGAGCCGGTGATCAGCCCCGAGCCGTGATAGCCGCGCCAGCGCGAGATGATCTTTTTCTTCTCGGGGCGGTTCAGGACATTGTTGTAATACCACACCAGCTTGACATTGGTTTCATTGGCGTCCGAGCCGCCAAGCCCGAAATAGACCTTGGACATGTTGGCGGGCGCGCGGTCCAGGATCATCTTGGACAGCGTGATCGACGCCTCGGTGCCGTGGCCGACATAGGCGTGGTAATAGGCCAGTTCGCGGGCCTGATCGGCAATCGCTTCGGCGATCTCCGGGCGGCCATAGCCGACGTTGACGCAGTAGAGACCGGCAAAGGCATCGAGCAGGCGATTGCCCTCGCGATCGGTGATGTGACAGCCCGAGCCGCCGGTGATCACCCGTTGCGGGGCGTTGCCACGGGCAAACTCGGCCAGGTGGGTCGAGGGGTGAAAGAAGTTGTCACGGTCCCATTGTTCGAGTTGATCGTTCTTCAGCATTGTTCCGGTCCTTCTCCTGATCTGCCCCGACGCATTACCGCGAAAATTCGGGGCGGGGTTTTCGATGTCATGCCCAGTCGCGGCAGACGTACTTGATTTCCATGAATTCCTCCATGCCGCGGCGGGCCCCTTCGCGGCCCATGCCAGATTGCTTGGTACCGCCGAACGGGATCGGGGCGCCGGTGACCTTGGTGCGGTTGACCGCGACCATGCCGAATTGCAACGCGCGGCTGACCCGGTAGATGCGGCGCGGGTCGAGCGAGTGGACATAGGCGACGAGGCCGTATTCGCTGTCATTGGCGCGGGCGATGACCTCGTCCTCGGACTCGAAAGGCGTGATCGGGGCCACCGGGCCGAAGGTTTCCTCGCGCATGATCAACGCGGTGTCGGGCACGTCGGTCAGCACCGTGGGTTCATAGAAGAGCGGGCCGAGATCATGTCGCTTGCCGCCACAGGCCAGTTTCGCGCCCTTTTCCAGCGCGTCGGCCACGTGTTCTTCCTGCTTGGCCACGGCCTTCTCGTTCATCAGCGGGCCGATATCGGGATCGTCCATGCCGGTGCCGATTCTGAGCGCCTTTGTCGCCTCGGTGAAGCGGCGGCAGAATTCGTCATAGATCGGGCGTTCGACATAGATGCGGTTGGCGCCAAGACAATCCTGCCCGGAGGTGGCGAATTTCGCCATGAGGGTTTCGGCCACCGCCTCGTCGAGATCGGCACCCTTGAAGACGATCACGGGGGCGTGGCCACCGAGTTCGAGCACCAGTTTCTTGACCGTCTCGGCAGAGGCGCGATAGAGCAGGCGGCCGATCTCGGTCGAGCCGGTGAAGGAGAGCGCGCGCACCCGCGCATCCGCAGTCCAGGGGGTCACGACGTCGGACGCGTTGCCGGTCACCACGTTGAAGACGCCCGCCGGCAGTCCCGCGCGTTCGGCCAGTTCGGCCAGCGCCAGCGCGGAATAGGGGGTCTCCGACGAGGGATGCGCCAGCACGGTGCAGCCCGCCGCCAGCGCCGCCGCGGCCTTGCGGGTGAGCATGGCGGAGGGGAAGTTCCAGGGTGTGACGAGGGCCACCACGCCCACCGGTTCGAGCCAGAGCTCGACCTCGGCATCGTGCAGGTGGCTGGTGACGCCCTCGATATTTGGGCGCTTGGCCTCTTCGGCATAAAACTCAACGAAACTCGCGGCATAGTCGATCTCGCCACGTGCTTCGGAAAGTGGCTTGCCCTGTTCGAGGACCATGATGCGGGCGAGGTCTTCGCGGTTCTCGATCATCAGATCAAACCAGCGCCTGAGTATCGTCGAGCGATCCTGCGGCAAGAGCGCGGACCAGGCGGGAAAGGCGTCCTGCGCCACGTCGACGGCATGGGCGGACTCCTCGCCCGAGAGGCGGGCGATGTCGCCAAGTGCGCTGCCGTCGGCGGGGTTGGTCACGCCAAGCGTGGCGCCGTCCTGTGCGGCGGTCCACTTGCCACCGATATAGGAGAATGCCCGCACGAGGCGTTTGTCGGTGATGTCGGGATGCAACGAGATTGCTGTGGTGTCCATGATGGGCCTCCTTTCGGGGCTATTCTGGACCGGATCGGGGGGCGGGCGAGTCTGAATTGGGGCGCCGGAAAAGACGATCCAACTGTTGGGAAGGGTCTGGGCAGGCGATCCGTCTGGCGGATTTTCCTGAATGATTTCAATCGAGAAGCACGTCAAAGGGGGGTGGGGTCGGGCCCTTGACGGGTTTGGTGACAATGTAGCTGTAGTAGCGGGCGAGGCCGATGCGGCGGTCGAGCAGGTCGTCGATCAGGCGCTGGTAGCTGTCGATGTCGCGGGTGACGATCTGGAGGAGGTAGTCATAGCCGCCGCCAAGTGCCCAGCAGCCGGTCACCTCGTCCTGGCGCTGGATCGCGTCCTCGAAGATGCGGAAGGTCGCCGCGGTGTGGTCGGCGAGTTCCGCGGCGACGAAAACGGTGACATGGGCGGCGAGTTTCTTCAAGGCGATTTCGGCCCTGTAACCCGTTATGAAACCGGCCTTTTCCAGCTTCTTGAGGCGTTCCCAACAGGGCGTGGGCGACAGGCCCACGCGCTCGGCCAGCGCCGCCTTGGTCATGCGGCCCTCGGTCGAGAGGGTCTTGAGAATGGCAAGGTCGCGTTGGTCAAGGGGCGTCATGCGCGGTGGGGTCCATCGTTGCGGTGAGCGGTTGGCGAAGGGTAGTGCGCGGGCGGGCCGGGGTAAACCGTGAAGCGGCTGTACGGGCACCGTTCGCAAGGGTTAACGGCCGCCGGAATGCGCGAAACCGGGGGGTGATCTTCGGCTGCTGCGCGGCTGCCGGGCGTGCACCGCCGCAGCGCGGCGAAACCGCTGCCGGAAAGGGTTAACCATGCGCGCGCCGGGCGCCGGTCCGAAACGCAACCGGCGCCGGAGATTTCCCCGGCGCCGGTCGTCTGTGTCGCGTTTTCGTGTGTCGTGCGTCAGCCGAACTCGCGCATGTCGCCCACGAGGATGCCGGTCATCGAGACGTCGTTCTCGAAATCGGGCAGGGCCGCGAGGGCGGCGGCGTCGACATCGACATTGCCGGCGTCGATGCCGCTCATGTCGGCATCGGAGTTCACGAAAACCCAGCGCGGCGCGTCGTCCGCCTCGAGCCCGACGGCGAGGCGCAGCATGTCGAGCGCGTCGTCCGACGTGACCTCGCCGTTGCCGTCGAAATCGGCGGCGATGAAATCCTCTCCCGCCGCCGGTCCCCAGCTCGGGTCGAGGCCCACCGCGAGGCGCAGTGCCTCGAGCGCGCCCGGTGACGTGGGGGTCTCGCCGTGCTCGGTCGGGTCATAGGGCAGATCTGTCTCGATCCGGCCCTCGGCCGTTTCCAGGCCGGTGAAGGAGAAGGCCCCCGCCGCACCGCCGGGGGTGCCGCTCCATTCCGGGCCGCCCTCGTCGGCGCGGAAGGTGACCTCCTCCACGTCGAGCGGATTGCCCCCGCGGTCCTGGACTTGCAGCGCCATGTCGGGCGGCGTGCCGATGCGCACATTCTCACCCGCGTTGGACACCAGCAGCCCGATATCCGTCACGTCGCCCTCGAAGGTCATCGAGAAGTCCTGCGTGCCGTCGCCGGTGGTGTCGAAGCTCAGCGTCGTGTCGGTGCCGTCGAAATCCAGCGTCGGTTCGTCGCGCATCCGGGTGAAGCGGACGAGAACCCGGTCGTCGGCACTCATGTCGGTGACGGTGTCGCCATCGAGCGCGTCGCCGGGGCCGGTGATGATGTCGGACCCTGCGCCGGTGGTGATGACGTCAGCGTCTGCGCCGGGGCTGATGACGTCATCGCCCGCGCCGCCTTCGATCGTGTCGGCACCGGTTCCGCCGAAGAGCGCGTCATCGTCATCCCCGCCAAGGAGCGAGTCGTCGCCGGCACCGCCGTCGAGCGTGTCGTTGCCACCCAGGCCCTCGATCGTGTCATTGCCGCCCAAGCCGAGGATCACATCGTCATCCTCCGTCCCGACGAGCGAGTCGTCGCCCGAGGTGCCGGTTTCGGTCACCTCGCCTTCGATCGCGGCGCGCCCTGCGCGCACGGCGTCGGCCACGTCGGAACTGTCGCTGCTGGTCGAGACGACGACACCTTCGCTGCCCATGTCGGCCAGTGCCTCTTCGTATTCCGATTCAGTGAAGGAGGAAGAGGTGCCGATGATCGGCACGGCGCCGAAATCGCGCAGCGCATCGCCCACGGCCCCGAGCAGGAGGTCGTCGGTCGGGAGCGGTTCCTCGTTGCCGGTGTCATAGCCGGGGTCGTCGGGATCGCGCGGATCGGGTTCGGTCTCGACCGCGTCGGGATCGCCCTCGACCAGTGAATCCATGCCGTCTTCATCCGCGCTTGCGCTGCCGGACAGCGTGCCGTCACCTTCGACGTCGATATCCTCGCCGTCGAGGAAGGCCTGGATGTTGCTTTCGTCAAGGCCGTAATCGGAGGCATCATGCGCGGACGCGTCGGTGGCCATGTAGATCATGCGCGAAGAGTCCTCGCGCAGATCCAGCCCGTCGCCGCGCGCGGCGCGGTAGAGGCCGACCCATTGCGCCTCGGGAAAGTCGCCGCCTGAGCGAACGCTGAGTCCGTCGAGCGTCGATTCGAATTCCGTGACATCGGAGGTCGATTCCAGGTGAGCCTTGTAGAGGTAGTCCTCCGGGCCACCCCAGGGGCTTTCCGGCTTGTCGATGAAGGAGGCGATGGAGAATTGCACGTCGGGGTTCTCGTCGCGCAGGTCCGCGGCGATCTGCTTGGCCGAGGCCACGAAGTTGTCGAGGTCGTTCCCGAACGAGCTCGAGAGGTCTACCAGGAAGATGAAATCGAGCGGTGGGCATTCGGGGTCTTCCTCGCCCAGAAGGTCGATCGTGGCGTCGGAGAATTTCGCCTCTTCGACCCCGACGAGGGTGTTGACCCCCTCGCTGCCCGTGCCGTCGAGATGCGAGATCGTCACCACGTCGTCATCGTCGCGGTCGATCGTGTAGGCCGAGCAGGGGCCCGAGAAATAGGCGATGTCGTGACCTTCGCCGCCGTCGAGGCTATCGTTGCCAGCGCCGCCGATCAGCTCGTCATCGCCGTCGCCACCGGTCAGCGTGTCGTCGCCCGCCCCGCCGGCGAGCATGTCGTCGCCGTCATTGCCGACGAGTTCGTTATCGGCGTTGTTGCCGATCAGCATGTCGTTGCCCGAGCCGCCGGTTGCGTTCTCGATCTCCACGCCGTTGGCGATGGTATAGCCGCCAAGCTGGGTGCCGGTGCCATCGGAAATCGTCGAGACGTAGCCGCCGGCGTGATAGTCGGGATCGACGAGTTCGTTGCGCGGCTGGCTGGTGGAGCCGTCGCCATGGTCGTCCTTCATGTCGCCGAAGGCATCGGTCTTGCGGATCATCTTGAGGATGTCCGCGTCGGCGCTGCGCGCCTCCTGAACGAGCGAGGCGTCCTGAAGGTTGATATAGGCGTTGTTGCTGCCGGAATAGTCGATCTCGTCGGTGCCGCCGGTATCCCAGATCGAGTAGAAGGCCCGGCCGATGGAGACGGAGCCGTCAGTGCCGTCGAGATCGCGCGCGGTGCTGCGCTCGTCGGTAAGGGTATAGGTGGTGTCGCCGGTATGGGCATCCGGGGCGCCATAGACGTCCTGAAGCGCCGCGATGTCGAGCGCGCCCAGCGTGACGTTGTTGCCGAAATTATCGAAGACCTGGGTGTCAATGCCGCCGATCTCGTAGGACATCACGGTGTAGCGGGCGTTGTCGGCCTTGTTGTCGGTGGATACAGCGTCCCCGTTCGTCCAGGCGGTGGTGCCGGAATCGTCGTTGTGCGGGTGGCTCAGCCCCAGCCCGTGGCCCAGTTCGTGCAGGATCACGAAATCGGCAAAGCTGCCGCCACCGGTCTCGGCCTCTTCGTCCCAGCCGGCGTTGCCCATCCGGTTGGTCAGGAACGACTGGTAATCATCGGTCTCGCCGGGTTTGAGGATGCTTCCGGGGCCGTTCATCCAGGCCACGACGCCATCGGTGTCGGGATAGCCGCCGGAAAAGACGATATCGGCGGTGTCGATCCCGCTATCTTCGCTGAAGTCGAGCCCGGTGGCGAGCGAGATGTGATAGAGCGCGTTGTCGATCGCGTCGTTCCAGGCCGGGGCCGTGGTGTCGTTGATCGGCTCATGCGCGTTTCCGGCGCCGGGTTCTTCTTCGTACTTTTCCTCGTAGATCTCGTCGATCCGGTCGGAATCACCGGCCTCGGCGATCCAGTAGGTCAGATTTCCCGTGTCCCACTGGTTGGTGCGCTGAAGGCCCGCCAGCAAGGTGTTGGTGTTCGCGTCAACTGTTCTGGAGCCAGCCATATTGTCCCCCTCTCATGTATTTTAATCAATCAAGTTTCATTCTTTGGCGCACCGTCATTCGTTCGGGCGCGATCTGTCAACTCCGTTCGGACCAGTTTCGTGGCCCAGCCGGCAGTTTTTGCCGGGTTCACCGGGCATGGGTCCGTCTCGCTCACCGGCTCGGCGGTGAAGAGCTGCCCGGCATGTTCGCCCGCGTCGGCGCCGAGGCGCCCGGCCAGGGCGGGCCGGATCACGCGCCCGTCCTCGGGCAGGCCGACGAGCACAAGGCTCTCGACCTGGCTCTCCGCGGGCATGCGGACCAGGTATTGCACCTGCGTCGGCGCGATGACGATGGCATCGGGATCGTCGGGCGTCTCGACCGGACGCAGCAGGCGCCAGCGCGCGTCCTGGCCCTTGAAGCGGTCGGACTCGTCGCGGGCCTCACCCGGGTCCATGCCTTGCATGGCCGTTTCGAAATCCTCGCGGTCGAGCCTGCCGAACAGGAGGATGGCCTGGCGGCGCAGATCCTCGGATTCGTCGAAGCTGGCCTCCGGCGCGAACACATGCACCTTCATCTGGCAGGGCGACGCATCGCCACCCGCAGGTAACAAGTCTTCCTGTGCACCCGCGCCCATGACAGCCACCCCGCAAACCACCGCGACAGCAATGGAATACATCCAGATCGGTTTCATTCGGCCCTCCCGGCACATCACGGATCGATCAAATACTGGGCGATCCGCGGAAAATCTGTGCGATCGTTATCCGCCGATAAAACGCAGTCTGGCGCGCGTGCACGATTCTGTCAACGAACCCATTCTACTGTGGATCAGGGTCCGGGCCGGTTTTCGCTTTGATCTGTTTGGTTTTTTCCCTGCCACGCGCTTTGATGGGCGTTTGTCCGGGTCATCTGGGGGCTCGGCGCGCCGCGCGGGGCTGGTCTTGACGACCCGGCGTGGCACCACCGCGCCCGCACCCGATCCGCGCACAGGCGATCTGCGCGGATTGCGGTTTCATTTATCTTCTGGGCATATTATCTAGGTGTGACAACAGCGAACAGGATGGATCATGCGCCGCCCAGTCGTCGGAATCATAGGTAATCAGCATCTGATCAACGACACCTACGAGGTGCATGCCGGCGGGTCGATGAATTCGGATGCGGTTGCCAACGTGTCCGACTGCCTGCCGCTGCTGATCCCGGCCGACCCGCGTTTCGTGAGCGTCGACGAGTTGCTGGAGGTGTGCGACGGCTTCCTGCTCACAGGGGGGCGGCCGAATGTCCACCCGGAGGAATACGGCGAGACGCCGACCCCGGCGCATGGCGATTTCGACCGCTGCCGCGATGCGATCACCCTGCCGCTGGTGCGCAAATGCACCCAGCGGGGACAGCCGTTCTTCGGGGTCTGCCGCGGGTTCCAGGAAGTGGCGGTGGCCTTTGGATCGACCCTGCATCCCGAGATCCGCGACCTGCCGGGGCGCGACAATCACCGGATGCCGCCCGATGGCACGCTGGAAGAGAAATTCGCCCTGCGCCACACGGTGACCTTCAGCGAGGGCGGCGTGTTCCACCGGTTGCTGGGCGCGCGCGAGGTAATGACCAACACGCTGCACGGCCAGGGCATCTGCCACCCGGGCGAGCGGGTCGTGGTCGAGGGATACGCCCCCGACGGCACGCCCGAGGCGCTTCATATCCGCGATGCGCCGGGCTTTACCCTGTCGGTGCAGTGGCACCCCGAATGGAACGCGGCCAACGACCCGGTGTCACGGCCGCTCTTCACGGCCTTTGGCGATGCGGTGCGCGCCTGGGCCGAGGAGCGCCGGGCGACGCCGATGCTCAGATCGGCCTGAAGGCGGCGCTTCGTCATTTCCGACAGACCGGTGAATGGCAATTGCCGTGGCCGGCCATGTCTGCGCCCGGGCCTCTCCCCTACATCCGCGCTTCGATCAGGTGGGGGCCCGGTTCGGTGAAGGCGCGGGCGAGTTCATCATGCAGGTCTTGCGCGTGTGAGACGCTGACACCCGGCACGCCGTAGGTGCGGGCCTGGGCGACCCACTCGATGGGGGGATTGTCGAGGCTCATCAGCGGGTCGGAGTGCTCATCCGGCTCGCCCGCGCCGATGCGCGACATCTCGGTGGCGAGGATGCGGTAGCGCCGGTTCGAAAGGATCACCACGGTCACGTTCATGCCCGCGCGCGCCATGGTCCAGAGCGCCTGGGGCGTGTAGCTGGCCGAGCCGTCGCCGACCACGGCCAGAACGGGCCGGTCGGGGCAGGCGGCGGCCGCGCCCACGGCCACGGGCATGGAATAGCCGATCGAGCCGCCGCGGTTGTTGAGCCAGTCATGCGCGGGCGATGCCGCGCAGGCCGGTTGCAGGTGCGGGCCGTTGGTGACGGATTCGTCGGCCACGATGGCGCCTTCGGGCAGGGCGTTGGCCACGGCGGCGCCGAGCGCCTCGGGCGTGATCGCGCCGCGGGGCAGGGGTGGCATCGCGGGGGCGGAGGCCGCGACGGGCTTGGCATCGAGATGATCGGCCAGTGCCGCGAGCGCCGCTTCGAGATCGCCCTCGGGCGGGGAGAGGCGCGTGACGGCGCAGCCCTCGGGCAAGAGTGCGCTGGGCCGTTCGGGGTAGGCGAAGAAGGCGACCGGTGCGCGGGCCCCGGCAAGGATGGCGTGGCGCGTATCGGCGAGCGCGTCGAGTGCCGCGTCGATCTGGAAGGGCACGCGGGCCAGTTCGGGCAGGCCCCCGCCGCGGGAAGTGCGGGCGGTCGCGGCTTCGGCGCGCAGCGTGGCGCCGGTTTTCGCGGCGATGGCGTGGCCCAGTTCGATGGCGCGGCGGGTGATGTGGGGGCTGCCCAGCAAAAGGAGCGCGCCGGGTTCCTGCAATGCCTTGGCCGCCGCGGCGACGGCGGCGGCATCGGGCGGCGTGGGCATGGGCGGGCTGGCGGGCGGCAGGTTCGAGGGCTGTGCCGCGCTCCAGGCGATGTCATTGGGCACGATCAGCGTGCCGACCCCGGTGGGCCCGGTCCGGATCTCGGCCAGCATCTCGGTCACGGCGGCGTCGATCCCGCCGGTGTCGCGCAGTGTGGTCACCGATTTGCTGACCGGGCGGGCGAGCCCTTCGATATCGGCGGTGAGCGGGGCGTCATGGGCGATGTGGTCCACCGCGTGTTCGCCGACGATGTTGATGATCGGCGAGGCGGCCTTGCGCGCGTTGTGCAGGTTGGCGATGCCGTTGGCGAGGCCGGGGCCGAGGTGCAGGAGCGTCGCGGCCGGCTTGCGGGCCATGCGGGCATAGCCGTCGGCGGCGCCGGTGGCGACGCCCTCGAAAAGGCACAGGTGGCAGGCGATGCCGAGGTCATGGGTGAAGGACGAAACGAGATGCATCTCGGTGGTGCCGGGATTGGCAAAGCATGTATCGACGCCGTTCCGGGCCAGAACCCGGGCCAGTATGTCCGCGCCTGTCTGTGCCATCTGCGTCGCTCCTTCATGCCGTTGTGTCCGGCGCCGAAGGTGGCAGCCGAACACGGGCAGCGCAAGCGGCGACGCTGCGTTCCGGGCGGGGCGAAATCAGATCCGGAAGAGCGGTTGCAGGACGCGCGGCATGAAGGCGTTGAACTTCAACGCGCCGTCGGTGGCGGCAAGGCAGATGCAGGGCGGGCCGTCGGCGGCGATCGGCGTGTGTTCGAGATCGGCATCGGCCACTTCGAGATCGCCGGGGCCGAAATGGCCGGTTTCATCCTCGAAGGCGCCTTGCAGGACCAGCGTCAGTTCGAGACCGTTATGCCCGTGATCCGGCACCGCCTGGCCGGGGGGGATCCACAACAGCCGCACCGAGCCTTCGGGGCCGTGGTCGATGATGCATTGCCGGTTGCCCATGCCCATCCGCTTCCATTTCGGCGGGTGGCCCTTGAGCGCCTCCATCACCGGGCCGGGATAGACCCCCTGGCGCGGTTGTGGCGTTGGCAGGTCGAAGGGCGCATCGAGTGCGTCCAGCACGCGGTCGCGCAGGGACTCGCTGATCTGTTCGGGCGTGGAGTCCTCGATGATGGCGCCCCCCGCGGCCTCATGCGCGGCGAGCCGCGCGCGGCATTCGTCACAGAGCGACACATGCGCGGCCACGACGAGCGCGAAGGGCTTGGGCAGGGTGCCCGCCGAATAGGCGATCAGGAGGTTGTCGGGTATGTGGTGAGTGATGCCGGTCATGGCGTACCTATGGTCTTGAGTTCGTGGCGCAGCCGTTCGAGGCCGAGGCGTATGCGCGATTTGATGGTTCCGAGCGGGAGGCCGGTTTCGGCCTGGATGTCGGTGTGGCTCAACTCGCCCAGGTAAGCCTTTTCGACCATTTCCCGCTGTGCCGGTTTCAGCTTGGCGAGCGCCTGTTTGAGCTTTTCGGTTTCCTGTTCCAACGCAAGTATCTGGCTCGCGTCCGGGGTTGTGTCTTCCTGCTGCACGATCTCTTCGGGCACGGGGCGACGTTCGCGGCGCAGGATGTCGATCTGCCGGTTGCGCGCGATCTGGTAGATCCAGCTTGACACCTGCGCGCGCTCGGGATCGAACTGGTGGGCCTTGTGCCAGACGGTCAACATCACGTCCTGCACGATGTCCTCGACCTGTGCGGATGGTGCGCCCGACCGTGCGACGACCCCCTTGAGACGCGGCGCGAAATGATCGAAGAGCTGGGCAAAGGCCCTGCGATCCCGGTCGTCGCGGATCGCGAGCATCCATTCGGTCTGGATCGAGTAATCTGACTTGCGCACCTGTGCCTGCTCTTTTCCTGACGTCATGCTGACGACAAGAGTATCGCAGGGCGCAGTGACCGCAAGCGGTCTGTGGTCATCAAGCATCATCATGCGCTATTTACGTGGTGTTTCGCGGCGTGGATCACTCCTTCTTGCGATTTCTTTGCATTGTTTTTTTGCGTCGCCGGTTTGATCCGATTGCCGGGGCCGGGCGTAGCCATGCCGTGTAAGAAAGAAGGGACCATCAATGTCGTTCGACGCCCCCCCGCAACAGCGCCTGCGCATCGCCATCGTGGGCGGTGGGATTTCGGGACTTGCCGCCGCGTATCGGCTGACACCGCGGCACGAGGTGACGCTCTTCGAGGCCGAGCCGCGCCTTGGCGGCCATGCACGCACCGTGGTGGCCGGTCGCAACGGGGATCAGCCGGTCGATACCGGGTTCATCGTGTTCAATTTCGTCAATTACCCGCATCTGACGGCCATGTTCCACGATCTCGGCGTGCCGATCGAGAAGAGCAACATGAGCTTTGGCGCGACGATCGACGACGGGCGGGTGGAATACGGCTTGAGCAGCCTTGGTGCGCTTTTCGCGCAGAAGGTCAACCTTGGGCGGCCGGGTTTCCTGGCCATGGTGCGCGACATCATGCGGTTCAACACGCGCGCCGAGGCGGCCGCGGATGACGGGCTTACGATTGACGAGCTGATGCGCGAGCTGCGCCTGGGCGACTGGTTCCGGCGCTATTACCTGATGCCGATCTGCGGGGCGATCTGGTCGACGCCGATGGAGCAGATCGGCAGCTTTCCCGCGGCGACGCTGGTGCGGTTCTTCAAGAACCACGCGCTGATGAACGTGACAGGACAGCACCAGTGGTGGACTGTCTCGGGCGGCAGCCGCGAATATGTCAGGCGGCTGGAGACGCGCCTTTCCAGCCTTGGGTGCGACCTGCGGCCGGGCACGCCGGTTCAGGCGGTCGAGCGGGACGGGCAGGGCGTGGTCATCCGCAGCGCGCGTCACGGAGCGGAGAGTTTCGACCAGGTGATCCTTGCCTGTCATTCCGACGACGCATTGCGCCTGCTGTCGCGCCCGACGGGTGAGGAGCGCGCGGCACTGTCGGACCTGACCTATCAGGACAATCATGCTATCCTGCATCGCGACGAGGCGCAGATGCCCAAGCGCAGGGCGTGCTGGTCCTCGTGGGTCTACAAGGCCGAGGATCACGATACGCGCCCCGCGATCGGCGTGACATACTGGATGAACCGCTTGCAGAACATCCCCGAAACCGACCCGCTTTTCATCTCGCTCAACCCGGCCCGAGCGGTGCGGGATGAGTGCATCTATGACGAGGTCACCTTCCGCCATCCGGTGTTCGACCAGGCCGCGCTGCGTGCGCAGGAGCGGCTGGGTGCGATCCAGGGGCAGAACCGCACCTGGTTTGCGGGCGCCTACCTGCGGCACGGGTTTCACGAGGACGGGTTTGCAACTGCCGTGCGGGTCGCGCGTGCGCTGGAACGGGTGACGGTTTGAGCCTGCGCGCCGAACATATCGCGGGCAGCACCACGCATGCGCGGCGCGGCAATATCCGCAACGCGTTTCGCTACGGGGTGGATTACGTCCTGATCGACCCAGAGGCGCAGGCCATCCCGCGCCTCTTCTCGCGCAACCGGTTCAACCTTTTTTCCGTGATGGACCGCCATCACGGCGGAGAGCGGGGCCGGGGCCGGGGGGTGCGCTGGGCGCGGGAAGTCCTGGCGCGGGCGGGGCTTGACCTGGACGGGGTGCAGATCCTGCTTCTGACGCAGCCGGGGTTCCTGGGATACGTGTTCAACCCGGTGAGTTTCTGGCTGGCGATGGAGGGCGGCGCCGTGCGCGCGGTCATTGCCGAGGTCAACAACACGTTCGGAGACCGCCACAGTTACCTTTGCCACCGCGACGGGTTCGCCCCGATCACGCGGGAGACGGAATTGACGTCGCGCAAGATCTTTCACGTCTCGCCGTTTCAGGACGTTGAGGGCGCCTATCGCTTCCGTTTCGACATCCGGGCGGACCGGATCGCCATCCGAATCCTGCATGAAAACGGCGCCGAGGGGGTCGTGGCGACGCTGCAGGGCGCGCGCAAACCCCTGACAGATCGGTCGATCCTGTGGGCCGCGCTGCGCCGGCCGTTCGGGGCGTTGCGCACGATCGCACTTATCCATTGGCAGGCGTTGCGCCTGAAACTCAAGGGCGCGCGCTATCGCAGCCGGCCCGCACCGCCGAGACAGGAGGTCAGCTGATGCTGTTCGTCACAAAACGTGTCAGACACGAATTCTTGGAAAGCTGCAGTCGCATCCGCAAGGGGAGCCTGCATCTCGTCACGCCCGAGGGCGAACACCATGATTTCGGCAACGGCGCCCCGCAGGCGGTGATGGAGTTGCACGATTGGAGCGTGGTCACGGCGATGGCGGTGCGTGGCGATATCGGGCTTGGCGAAGCCTATGTCGCGGGGCTTTGGGACACGCCGTCGATCGAGACGCTGGCGACGGTGGCGACGCTCAACCTCGACGAGTTGACGCGGTTCGCCTACCCGGGGTTCTGGAGCGGGCTGAAATTCCGTGCGGTGGATCGCATCCTGCGGGCGAATTCGCAAAAGGGCGCGGCGCGCAACATTCGGGCGCATTACGATGTCGGAAACGAGTTCTACCAGCTTTGGCTGGACGAGGGCATGACCTATTCCTCGGCGATGTTCGCACCGGGCGACAACGATCTGGAGCGCGCGCAGAACCGCAAATACGACCACGCGCTGGCCCGGATGAGCGAAGGCGAGCGGATACTGGAGATCGGTTGCGGCTGGGGCGGGTTTGCCGAGCGCGCGGCGGATCAGGGCCGCGATGTGACCGGCATCACCATCTCGCCCAGCCAGAAGGGGTTTGCCGATGCGCGGCTCGATGGGCGGGCGCGGATCGAGCTGCGCGATTACCGCGATACCGAAGGCAAGTTCGACAATATCGTGTCGATCGAGATGATCGAGGCGGTGGGCGAGCGTTACTGGCCCAGCTATTTCGCAACGCTCAAGGCGCGGCTGGCCGAGGGCGGGCGCGCGGTGGTGCAGGCGATCACGGTGCCGGACGCGTATTTCCCCAAGTATCGCAAGGGCACCGACTACATCCGCCACTATACCTTTCCGGGGGGCATGTTGCTGTCGGACAGCGTGATCGCCGAGCAGGCGCGCCGCGCGGGGTTGATCGTGCGCGACAGCCTGGCCTTTGGCGAGGATTACGCGCGCACCTGCCGGACATGGGCCGAGCGCCTGGTGGCGGCCAGCCCGCGGATCGAGGCGCTGGGCTATGACCGGGCCTTCATGCGCAACTGGCAGTATTACCTCGAAATCTGCGCGTCGAGTTTCGCGCTGGCCCAGACCGACGTGGTGCAGGTGGAACTCGTCCATGCGTGAACTGGCGGCACTTCTTGTCATGGTTTCCCTGCTGATGCCGGGACAGGGGCAGGCACGCACCGATATTGTCGCGGCAGGTATCGACGGGGCGCAGAACCTCGGTCGTGTGACCGTGCGCTGGTTCGGTGTGCCGCTTTATGACGCTGCGCTTTACATCGAGGGTGGAGAGCGGTTTTCGTGGCAGGTGCCGATGGCGCTCGAACTGGCGTATCGGCGCGAGATCAGCGGTGGACGCCTTGTCGAGGCGACGGCGCGCGAGCTTGAACGCATCGAGGGGGCGCGGCGCGATCACCCGATCATCCTCGAAAAACTCGAAAGCTGTTTTCGCGATGTCGCCCAAGGGGACCGGTTCCTGGCCGTGGCGCAGGCCGGTGACAGGGTGGATTTCTGGTTCAACGGCGCGCGTGCCTGCGAGGTGCGGCACGAGAACCTGCGCAAACGGTTTCTGGGCATCTGGCTTTCGGATGATGCGCGCTCGGTCGCGCTGTCGCGCCGTCTCAGGGGCCAGTGATGAGCTATTGGCAGGTCAGTCTTTTCGCGATGCTGCTCGCGGCGGCTGGTTTGCCGCTCTATATCCATTTGCCGCGCTATGCGACGACGCAGATGGGGCTGGACCTGTCGACGGTCGGCGGAATCCTGATCGGGCTGCGGGTGGTGGATTTCGTGCAGGACCCGTTCCTTGGCCGGCTTATCGACCGTTTTCCCGGCGCGCGCGCGGGGTTTGCCGCGCTGGCGCTCGGGGCGATGGCGCTTGGCTTCGTGATGCTGTTCACCGTGGCGCCGCCGGTGGCGCCTGTCCTCTGGCTGGTGCTGTCGCTGGTCGTGGTGTTCACCGGCTTCAGCCTCGGCTCGATCCTGTTTTACGGTCAGAGCCTTGCACTGGCGGGGTCGCGCGAGGGGTTGATCGGGCTGGCGGGATGGCGCGAGGCGGGCACGCTTGCGGGGATCATCCTTGCGGCGATTGCGCCGGTGCTGCTGGCGCCCTTTGACGGGCGCGATGGCTATGCGCTTTTCGGGGGCGGGCTGGCCGTGGCGGCGGTGCTGGTCTGGACGGCGACCCGCGGGCTCTGGCGACCGGGCGATGCATCGCGGGGGCGCCTCGATTACGGGGCGCTTTGGTCGGCGGGCGGCGGGCGGCTCTTGCTGCTGGCCTTTGTCAACAGCCTGCCGGTGGCGATGACCTCGACGCTGTTTCTGTTCTTCGTCGAGGACCGGCTGATGCTGGGAGGGATGGCGGGGCCGTTCCTGATCCTGTTCTTCCTGGCCTCCGGGCTCTCAGTGCCGTTCTGGACCGTGGCGGCGCGTCGGCTGGGCACGCGGCGGGTGCTGCTTTTCTCGATGTCGCTGGCGATCCTGTCCTTTGGCGGGGCGGCGCTCTTGCCGCCGGGGGCGGTGGTGGGCTTTGCGCTCATCTGTGTCGGGTCGGGCGCTGCGCTGGGGGCCGACATGGTGATCCTGCCGGCCTTGTTCGCCGCCCTGACCGGCCGTGCGGGGCAGGTCGCGGGGCAGGCGTTCGGCCTGTGGTCGCTGGCGGGAAAGCTCGCGCTTGCGGTGGCGGCGGTGGCGCTTTTGCCGCTGCTCGACTGGAGCGGGTTCCAGCCCGGCGGGACGAACGATGCGCGGGGCCTTCTGACGCTCACGCTCGCTTATGCGGTGATCCCATGTCTTATCAAGCTCGTTGCGATCTGGATGGTCGCGCGGCTGTCTCAGGAAGTGGAAATGAGATGAAACTGACCCTGTTGCTCGTGATCGTGGTTCTGAGTGTTGCCCTGTGGCGGCCCGGTTTGGGGTTCAAGTCGCAACGCCCCGAGCATTACCGGGCCACCGGCCCCGCCTTCGACATTCGCGAACACCTGGCCGGGGACCTGATTTCCGAGGGCATGATCTATGGCCCGCGCGGTCAGGTCGTGTCACGCTTCGTGGCGGACATGAAGGGCACATGGGTCGGCAGCACCGGCACGCTGGCCGAGGACTTCCGCTATGCCGGCGGAGGCGAGCAAAGCCGCGAATGGCGCCTGACGCTGGGCGAGAACGGGACCTTTACCGCCGAGGCCGATGACATCATCGGGCAAGCCACTGGCGAGGTGAGCGGCGCGACGCTTTCCATGCGATACCGCATTCGCCTGCCCGAGGAGGGCGGCGGGCATGTGCTCGATGTCACGGACTGGCTTTACCTGATGGAGAACGGCACGATCCTCAACCGGTCGCAGATGCGCAAGTTCGGGATCAAGGTGGCAGAACTGGTTGCGACCATGCGACCGGCGGGAGAGTGACATGATCGCGGGGCGCACATTCTGGATCATCGGGGCGAGCGAAGGGCTGGGCCGGGCGCTGGCGCATGAATTGGACCAGGCTGGTGCGCGGCTTGTCCTGTCGGCGCGGTCGGCCGGTCGGCTTGACAGTCTTGCCGAAGAGATCGGCGGGACGGTGCGGGTCGTGCCGATGGATGTGACCGATCCGGCTTCGGTGCGCGATGCGGTGGCGGCGGCGGGCGAGGTGGACGGCATGATCTATTGCGCGGGGTTTTATGAACCGCTGGGCGTCGCGGAATGGAAGCCGGAGGCCGTCGAGGCGATGTGCGACGTGAATTTCATGGGGGCGGTGCGCGTGCTGGGGCAGGTGGCGCCCGCCATGGCGGCACGCGGGCGCGGGCATCTGGTGCTGATCGGGTCGCTCGCCGGGTTCACCGGGCTGCCCGGCGCGATCGGATACGGGGCGAGCAAGGCCGCGGTGATGCACCTGGCCGAGAACATGCAGGCCGATCTGCGCGGGACCGGCGTGCGGGTGCAACAGATCAACCCGGGCTTCATCCGCACGCGCCTGACCGACAAGAACGAGTTTGCCATGCCCATGATCATGGAGCCGGACGAGGCCGCGCGCCGCGTGGTGCACGCGATGAAGAGCGGGCGGTTCGCGACCTCTTTTCCGCGGGTTTTCTCGTGGCTGTTCCGGGCGGGGCGGTTCCTGCCCCGGTCACTTTTCCTGCGCCTTTTCTAGGCTTTACCCCGTCAGCTCGTGACGCGAGACAAGGTGGAAGCAGCCCTTGTCGTCCTCGCCGAAAAGGCAAAGCTCGCGCAGATGAAACGGCGCAGGCAGATGCGGGGCGAACGCGGTTTGCAATGTCTTTCGGACCGGCTCCACCATGTCGTCGGGCAGGGGGCCGGTCAGGGTGATGTGAAAGCGGAAGGCGTCGAAAACATACGGGTAACCCCACGTTTCGAGATAGCCCTGCTGTTTCGCGGAAAGGCGGGCCTTTCGGCGGCGGGCCAGTTCCACGTCGGTTGATGGTGCGCGGTGGTGATCGAGGCGGCGCACGGCCTCGCCCGCGACATGGGCAATCCCGGTCGGGTCGCCGCGCAGGGTGAGGGCGAGGAAACGGCCGATCCGCGAGACCTCCAGCCCCTCGGCGCTGGCCGGGGCGAGCGTGTTTGCCAGGGCGGCGAGATCGGCCTCGAGCGCGCGCGCGTCGCTTGTTTCGGCGATGCGGAAGGGTGGTTTGAGCGTGGCATGAAGGCCGTATTTGCGGGGCGTCGCGGTGAGTTCCGACGCGGGCAGGGGCAGGCCGGGCAGGTCGGGATGTGGGCGGGGGGCACCCGCCACCGCGTCCCAGCCCAGCCAGGATGCGCCGAAATCGGCGAGCGGGCCGGGTTCGGGCGCGAAATAGATGGCGTATCGGCGAAAGGCGGGCATCCGGTTACGCGGTCTTGAGCAATTCGGCCATGTGCCGCAGGGCGAGCATGTAGCCTTGCGTGCCGCAGCCGGCGATGACCGCATCGGCCCGAAGGCTGACATAGGAGTGATGGCGGAAGCTCTCGCGCTTGTGCACCTGGCTGATATGGACCTCGATCACCGGGCCGTCGAACATGTTGAGCGCGTCGAGGATGGCGACAGATGTATGCGTATAGGCCGCGGGGTTGATGATGAGGCCTGCCGCGACCTCGCGGGCGGCTTGGATCTGATCGACGATCCCGCCCTCGTGGTTCGACTGGAACAAGGCCACCTCCAGCCCCAGATCGCGGCCGAGCGCGATGCTGTCGGTCTCGATGTCGGCCAGCGTGCGCGCGCCGTAGATCCCGGGTTCGCGCTTGCCCAGGAGGTTGAGATTGGGGCCGTTGAGGATATGAACGGTGTGGTTCTCGGGGCGTGTCATGGGGGCATGTCCTTGGCTGGCGTGGCCCCTTATGGCCCTTCGGGGCAATCCGTGGCAAGTCGCCTGCCGGCGGTCTTTTTCCCGATGTGATCACCCCGCGTCAGTGCCCTTCGCGAAGCGCCGGCTGGTCGGCCTTGAACGCCTCGTCCACCGGAACCTGAATCGCATTGGCGAGCGCGTTGGTCTGGCTGGCCAGCCCGATCACCGCCAGAAGCTCGGCATACATCTCGTCCGACATGCCCTTGGCGCGGGCGCCGGCGGTGTGGGAATGGGCGCAATAGGCACAGGAATTGGCAGCGGAAACAGCGATGTAGATCATTTCCTTGGTCAGCGGATCGAGCGCGCCGGGGCCCATCACCTGCTTGACCCGTCCCCAGACCGCGGCCAGTTGTGCGGGGTCATGGGCGAGTGCGCGCCAGAAATTGTTGACATATTCAGTCTGCCGCGTGGCGCGGATGTCGTCGAAGACAGCGCGGGCCTCGGGGCTGAGATCGTCGTCGGAGAGCAGCGGCAGGGTCGACATCGTGAATTCCCTTCGATGGTTGAGACATGCCCGCCATAGGGGATCAAATCATGCCGCTTGTCAAAGGGGGCAAAAGCAAGCCGCCGCCGGAATCCCGGCGGCGGCAGGTTGTTCTGTTTGGGTAAAAGTCTTAGAAACCAAGACCTTCGTATTTCTTCTTGAACTTGGAGACGCGGCCGCCGGCGTCCATCAGGCGGGTGCCGCCCCCGGTCCAGGCCGGGTGCACGGACGGGTCCACGTCGAGCGAGAGCGTGTCGCCCTCGGCGCCCCAGGTGGAGCGCATCTTGACCACGGTGCCATCGGTCATCTTGACGTCGATGAAGTGGTAATCGGGGTGGATATCTTTTTTCATGCCGGGTCCCCTTGCGCTTTGGTCTTGGGCTTGTAGGTGCTGTCTTCGGCGATCCGGGCCGATTTGCCGCGGCGGGCGCGCAGGTAGTAGAGCTTGGCGCGGCGGACACGGCCGCGGCGGATCACCTGGATCGACTCGATATTGGTCGAATAGAGCGGGAACACGCGCTCCACGCCTTCACCAAAGGAAATCTTGCGGACGGTGAACGATCCGGCGATCCCGCCGCCATTCTTGCGGCTGATGCAGACGCCTTCGTAGTTCTGCACCCGGGTGCGGGTGCCTTCGGTCACCTTGTAGCCGACGCGAATCGTGTCGCCGGCCTTGAAATCGGGGATCTCTTTCCCCAGCGAGGCGATTTGCTCGGCCTCGATCTGTGCGATCAGGTCCATTGACCTAACTCCTTCAAATGCTTGCGGTTTTCTTCCGCAAAGGTGGTTCGTGCCTCAGAGCTGCGGTCTTCGATCGGGTCCGCGGGATGCGCCCGCCGCAGGTCAGGTCAACGTTTCTTGTCCGGCTCGTTCTTGCCGCGGGCGGGGCCGGGGAAGCACCCGGGCGCCAGATGGGGCGAAAACGAAAACCCGGGAAAAGGACAGCGCCGATTCCCGGATCTGCGCCCGTATAGTGCGCGTGGGCCTTTTTCGCAAGGGTTAATGGCGCGGGCTCAGCCCTTGCCCTTGTCCCGCGCGGCCCAGAGATCGGGGCGGCGCTGGCGGGTCAGCGCCTCGGATTGCGCGCGGCGCCATTTCGCGATCTCGCCATGGTTGCCCGACATCAGCACCTCGGGGATCGCGCGGCCTTGCCATTCGGCCGGGCGCGTGAACTGAGGATGTTCCAGCAAGCCGTTGGAAAAGCTCTCTTCTTCGGTGCTGGCGGCATTGCCGAGGACGCCGGGCAAGAGCCGCACCGTGGCGTCGATCACGGCCTGCGCGGCCAACTCGCCCCCGGTCAGGACGAAATCGCCGAGGCTCACCTCTTCGATGGCGTAATGATCGAGCACCCGCTGATCCACCCCTTCGAAGCGCCCGCAAAGCAGGGTGAGGCCGGGAAGGGTAGCAAATTCGCGCGCCATGGCCTGGTCAAAGGGCCGCCCGCGCGGAGAAAGGTAGATGAGTTTCAAGGGGTTGCGGGCCTGTCTTCGGGCATGTTCGATGGCCGCCGAGAGCACGTCGGCGCGCAGCACCATGCCCGCGCCGCCGCCCGCGGGCGTGTCATCGACGTTGCGATGCTTGCCGATGCCGAAGGGACGCAGGTCGATCGCGTCGAGCTGCCACAGCCCGTCCTTGAGCGCGCGGCCGGTCAGGCTTTCGCCCAGGACACCGGGAAAAGCGTTGGGAATCAGGGTGATGACCTGCGCCGTCCAGGCATGGGCCAGGCGGTTTTCCTGCATCAGGTCGCGCGGTGCCGCGCTGGGGGCGATGGACTTGCGGCCATGGGATCTGGGGCGGTCGGTCATGCGCATCTCATAGGGCAAAGCGCGCGCGATGCAAACAACCTGTCAACGTGGCGCACTGCAAGGTTAACGCGGGTTTTTCCGCGAAAGATCGGGGGGTGATCCCCGGCTGCCACCCGGCTGCCCCGCGTGCACCGCCGCGTTGCAGCGCAAATCGGCGCGACATTGGTTAACAAGGCGCCCGCCCCGGGCTTCATCTTGCCGGAAATACTCAAAAGGAAAACGCGCCCCCCCCCGGCCACAGGGCCGGAGGGTGCAGGATTTGCGAACGGTCCGCTTCAGGCAGACTTGGCGAGGTTGCGCAGCACGTAATGCAGCACGCCGCCATGTTCGATATATTCGATCTCGATCGCGGTATCGATCCGGCACTTGAGCGTGATCTCTTTCACGCTGCCATCGGCATAGGTGATCTCGCAGGGCACTTCGGCCTGGGGCGTGATCGTGTCGAGCCCCTTGATCGAGACGCTCTCCTCGCCGGTGAGACCGAGTGTCTTGCGGGTGTCGCCGCCGGTGAATTCGAACGGGATCACCCCCATGCCGACGAGGTTGGAGCGGTGGATGCGCTCGAAGTTCTCGGCGATCACGGCCTTGACGCCCAGAAGCGCGGTGCCCTTGGCCGCCCAGTCGCGCGAGGAACCCGCGCCATATTGTTCGCCGCCAAAGACGACGAGCGGGCGGCCCTTTTCCGCCCAGGCCATCGCGGCATCGAAGATCGAGGTCTGCTTGCCGTCGGGGCCCTTGGTATAGCCGCCCTCGACCCCGCTCAGCATCTCGTTCTTGATGCGGATATTGGCGAAGGTACCGCGCATCATCACCTCGTGGTTGCCGCGGCGCGAGCCGTAGGAGTTGAACTCGGACACCGGCACCTGGCGTTCGGTGAGGTATTTGCCGGCGGGCGTGTCGGGTTTGAAGCTGCCCGCGGGGCTGATGTGGTCGGTCGTCACCATGTCGCCCAGAATGGCGAGGATGCCGGCGCCCTCGATATTCGAGATGGTGCCGGGTTCGGCGCCCATGCCCTGGAAATAGGGCGGGTTCTGGATATAGGTCGAGGTGGCGGGCCAGTCATAGGTCTCGTCGCCCGAGGTTTCGACCTCCTGCCATTTCTCGTCACCCTTGAAGACATCGGCGTATTTCGACTGGAACGCCTCGCGGGTGACGGTTTTCTCGACCAGTTCGGCGATTTCCTTCTGGCTGGGCCAGATATCCTTGAGATAGACATCCTTGCCGTCCGGGGTCTGTGCCAGCGGTTCGTTGGCAAGGTCGATGTTCATGTCGCCGGCCAGCGCATAGGCCACCACGAGCGGCGGGCTGGCCAGGTAGTTGGCACGCACATCAGGGCTGATCCGGCCCTCGAAGTTGCGGTTGCCCGAGAGCACCGAGGTGGCGATGAGATCGGCCTCGGAGATCGCCTTGGAGATTTCGGGCTGGAGCGGGCCGGAATTGCCGATACAGGTGGTGCAGCCATAGCCCACGAGGTTGAAGCCGATGGCGTCGAGATCCTCGGACAGGCCGGCGGCGTCCAGGTACTGGGTCACCACCTGGCTGCCCGGTGCGAGCGAGGTCTTGACCCAGGGCTTGCGATCGAGGCCGAGTTCGCGCGCCTTCCTTGCCACCAGCCCCGCGCCGATCATCACGTAGGGGTTCGAGGTGTTGGTGCAGGACGTGATCGAGGCGATCACGACCGAGCCGTCGCGCAGCGTGTAATCCTCGCCCTCGACCTTCACGGATTTGCGCGGGTCGCGGAAGGTTTCGGGGGCGGGGCCTTCGGCGGCCATGTCCTCGGCCGGGGCGGAATGATTCTCGCCGCGATACTGGCTGACCACGTCGAAAAAGGCGCGCGCGGCCTTGTCGAGCGGGGTGTAATCCTGCGGGCGTTTCGGCCCCGAGATGGCGGGCACGATCTCGCCCATGTCAAGCTCGAGCGTATCGGAATAGACCGGGTCGTAATCGGGGGTGCGCCAGAAGCCGTTTTCCTTGGCATAGGCTTCGACCAGGGTGATACGGTCCTCGTCGCGGCCGGTCTGGCGCAGGTAGCGCAGGGTCTCGTCATCGACGGGGAAGAAACCGCAGGTGGCGCCGTATTCGGGGGCCATGTTGGCGATGGTGGCGCGGTCGGCGAGCGGCAGGTGGTCGAGGCCGGGGCCGTAGAATTCGACGAACTTGCCCACCACGCCCTTGGCGCGCAGCATTTCCACCACCTTGAGCACGAGGTCGGTGCCGGTGGTGCCTTCCATCATCGCGCCGGTCAGCTTGAAACCCACGACCTCGGGGATGAGCATCGAAATGGGCTGGCCCAGCATCGCGGCCTCGGCCTCGATCCCGCCGACGCCCCAGCCCAGCACGGCGACGCCGTTGATCATGGTGGTGTGGCTGTCGGTGCCGACGAGCGTGTCGGGATAGGCCACGGTTTCGCCGGACTGGTCCTCGTCGGTCCAGACGGTCTGGGCGAGGTATTCGAGGTTGACCTGGTGGCAGATGCCGGTGCCCGGCGGCACGACACGGAAATTGTTGAACGCGCTCTGGCCCCATTTGAGGAACTGGTAGCGTTCCATGTTGCGCTCGTACTCGCGGTCCACGTTCATCTGGAAGGCGCGGGGGTTGCCGAACTCGTCGATCATCACCGAATGGTCGATCACGAGGTCAACGGGGTTGAGCGGGTTGATCTTCTGCGCGTCGCCGCCCAGCGCCTTGATACCGTCGCGCATCGCGGCCAGATCGACCACCGCCGGGACGCCGGTGAAATCCTGCATCAGAACGCGGGCCGGGCGGTAGGCCAGTTCGCGGTTGGCGCGTCCGCCGTTCTCGGCCCATTCGGAGAACGCCTTGATGTCGTCCACGGTGACGGTCTTGCCGTCCTCGAAGCGCAGCATGTTTTCGAGCACCACCTTGAGCGCGGCGGGCAGGCGCGAGAAATCGCCCAGGCCGGCGGCCTCGGCGGCGGCGATCGAGTAATAGGCGACCGATTGATCGCCGACCTTGAGGGTCTTGCGGGTCTTGGCGGTGTCCTGTCCAACGGTGATGGGCATTGCTGTCTCTCCCTGGGGAAAACGGTTTAACCTTGGTCGGGCTGCTTGTGGCCGATGCTTGAAACGGTTTCAAGAGGGGTCTTGGTGAATTGTATACTATTGCACACCGATTTGCAATCGCGCTATCGGTTCGTGGACCGGCGGATCGGAGGCCGGGCGCAGATCGCGCTACTCTCGCAAAACCTTGATTGGTTATTTCGTCGTGCTTTGCGTATCACCGAATGGATCTTGGGGACACTCGGAAGGAATCGGGGCGATATGATGCGGCTTTGGCGATGGATCGCGGTCACGTGGATGGCCCTGGCCGGGGGCGTGGCCCTGGCCGGTGACGACGATGCGGCCGCGGGCCTTGTCGTGGTCGAACTGTTCACGAGCCAGGGCTGTTCGAGCTGTCCGCCCGCCGACGCCTTCCTGCATGATCTGGCCGGGCGCGACGGCGTGCTGGCGCTGAGCCTGCACGTGGATTACTGGGATTACATCGGCTGGAAGGACGTGTTCGGCCAGGAAAAATTCTCCAGGCGACAGAAATCCTATGCCAGGGTCGCCGGGCGGCGATCGGTCTATACGCCGCAGATGGTGATTCAGGGGCAGGACCACGTGGTGGGCAATCATCCGATGGATGTGACCGACCTGATCGCGCGGCACGGGGCGCAGGACCGGGAGGATGTGACCCTGCGGATCAGCCGCGAGGATGGCGAGGTCGTCATTCGTGGCGCGGCGCGCGTGGCGGAACCGATGCTGGTGCAGCTTGTGCAGTATTCGCCACGCGAAGAGGTGAAGATCAAGAAGGGCGAGAACGCCGGGAATCGCTATGTCTATGCCAATGTCGCACGGCACTGGACCCGGCTGGGCGAATGGGATGGCAAGTCCGGCCTGGAGATGCGCGCGCCGCTCGAACAGGGGCTGAAGGCGGCGGTGATCGTCCAGCGGATGGAGGGTCACGGAATCGGCCCGATCGCGGCGGCGGCGCGGGTGGACTGAGAAGCTGATTCCGGGGTGTGTTGCACCCTGTCGAAGTCACCCCCGCCCGGAACAGCGGCGCAGCCGCCCCCGGCCGGATGCTTTTGAGAGGGTGCGCGCCGCTTCGGGCAATGGATGACGTTGCAGGATCAACTGCCCCACGCAGATGTCTACCCCAGGGCCGATGTCGTGAGGACCCGACCGCGGCCCTTACCGTTGCGACCGGGCCATGAAGGCCAGCCGTTCGAACAGATGCACGTCCTGTTCGTTCTTGAGGAGCGCGCCATGCAGCCTGGGCAGGGCGTTCTTGCCGTCACGCTTGAGGTCCTCGGCGTCCAGATCCTCGGCCAGCAGGAGCTTGAGCCAGTCGAGCACTTCGGACGTTGACGGCTTCTTCTTGAGCCCGGGGGTTTCGCGCAGCTCGTAGAATTGCGTGAGCGCGGTGGTCAGGAGCTGTTCCTTGAGCCCGGGGTGATGCACATCGACGATGGCGCGCATCGTGTCGTGATCGGGAAAGCGGATGTAGTGGAAGAAACAGCGGCGCAGGAAGGCGTCGGGGAGTTCCTTTTCGTTGTTCGAGGTGATGATCACGATCGGGCGCTGGCGGGCGCGGATCGTCTCGCCGGTCTCGTAGACATGGAATTCCATCCGGTCGAGTTCCTGCAACAGGTCGTTGGGAAACTCGATGTCGGCCTTGTCGATCTCGTCGATCAGGAGGACCACCTTGTCCTCCGAATCGAAGGCGTCCCAGAGCTTGCCGCGCTTGATGTAATTGCGCACGTCATGCACGCGTTCGTCGCCGAGCTGGCTGTCGCGCAGGCGGGAGACGGCATCGTATTCGTAAAGCCCCTGCTGCGCCTTGGTCGTGGACTTGATGTTCCATTCGATCATTCGCAGGCCCAGCGCCTGGGCGACCTGTCGGGCCAGCTCGGTCTTGCCGGTGCCGGGTTCGCCCTTGACGAGAAGCGGGCGCTCGAGCGTGACCGCGGCATTGACCGCGACCTTGAGGTCGTCGGTGGCGACATAAGATTGGGTACCTTCGAATTTCATCGGCGCGTCATCCGTTGTGAGTAGGTTTCGCGCGGCACCCTAAAGGAGACGCAATATGACCGCAACGTACTGCCAGCCCTTTCTAACCAAAGTGAAAATCGAGAAAGACGTGGAAAGAGGTTTTGGGGTAGTGACAATCCTCCGGAGGACCGGTAAGAGGCAAGCGCAAGAGGGAGAGCAATGTCCGATCTTGGCGAAATTGAGGGAGCGGAGATGAAAGTGGAAGTCTTTCTGCCCGACGATTACCGTCCTGCCGAGGACGAGCCATTCATGAATGACCGCCAGCTTGAATACTTCCGCAGGAAGTTGCTCGCCTGGCGGCTGGAGCTTCTCGGAGAGAGCCGTGATACGATCGAGGGGCTCCAGGCCAGCACGCGGAATATTCCCGACGTGGCCGACCGCGCCAGCGAAGAGACCGACCGGGCGCTGGAGTTGCGCACCCGTGACCGTCAGCGCAAGCTCGTGGCCAAGATCGACGCCGCGCTGCGCCGGATCGAAGAGGGCGAATACGGCTATTGCGAAGTGACCGGAGACCCGATCAGCATCAAGCGCCTGGATGCGCGCCCCATCGCGACGATGAGCCTTGAGGCGCAGGAGCGCCACGAGCGTCGTGAAAAGGTGCACCGCGACGACTGAGCGCATCCGACGGGTGTGGAACGACCGGCGCCGGGGCTTTCGCTCCGGCGTTTTTCGTAGGACGGTGTTGGCATGAGCGAAATGACAGAGGCACGTTTGGACGGGTTGCGCGCCCTTGTCGTGGGGGGCGGGATCGGCGGGCTGACGCTGGCGATTGCGCTGGCGCGGCGCGGCGCGCGGGTCAAGGTCCTGGAGCAGGCCGAGGCGATCAGGGAGGTCGGGGCCGGGCTTCAGGTGAGCCCCAACGGCGCGGTGGTGCTGCGCGCGCTGGGGCTGGAGGAGGCGCTGGTGGCCGCGGGGGCGGTGCGGGGCCGCGCCGTGCAGCTTTGCGACCATCAAGGCCGTGAGGTCACGCGGCTCGACCTCAGCGCGCTTGACGGGGCCTATTACCAGGTGCACCGGGCCGATCTCATCGGGGTGCTGGAGGCGGGCGCGCGGGCGGCCGGGGTCGAGATCGAGCTGGGCGCCGAGGTGGCGGATGTTCGGGACGGACCCGCGCCGGTGGTGACGCTCTCGGACGGGGGCGAGCGGCGGGCCGACCTCGTGATCGGTGCGGACGGGGTGCATTCGCGGCTGCGGGCGGTTCTCAACGGGGCGGACTCACCGTTCTTTACCGGGCATGTGGCCTGGCGGGCGGTCATTCCCAACGACCTGGGGCTGGGGCCGGTCAGCCGTGTGCATATGGGGCCGGGGCGCCATGTGGTGAGCTATCCGCTGCGCGGCGAATCGATGATCAACCTGGTGGCGGTCGAGGAACGCCGCGGCTGGGTCGCCGAAAGCTGGAGCCAGCGGGACGAGCCGGACAACCTGCGCGCGGCCTTCGCCGGGTTCGGCGCCCCGGTGCAGGAAATGCTGGAACGGGTCGAGACCTGTCACCTGTGGGGGCTGTTTCGGCACGAGGTTGCTGGAACCTGGCACGGCGAAAGCATCGTTCTGCTGGGCGATGCGGCGCATCCGACGCTGCCGTTCATGGCGCAGGGCGCGGTGATGGCGATCGAGGATGCCTGGGTTCTGGCCGATGCGCTGGCGCAGGCCGATACCCTGCGTGCGGGGCTGGCGGACTATCGCCAGCGCCGCTTTGCGCGGGTTCAGCGGGTGGTCAACACCGCCACGGACAACGCATGGAAATATCACATGAAATTCCCGCCGCTTCGGTTCGTGGCGCATAACGTGCTGCGTTTGTCCGGGCGGATTCGCCCGGACATGATGCTGCGCCGGTTCGACTGGCTTTACCGCCATGACGTGACCGCGGACTGACCCGCGCTTATGCGTTGACCTGGCGGGGTCTGGGCGCCGCGTCAGCGGCCAGTTTCTTGCGCGGGTCGAAGAAAGGGCGCTCCACGACCGTTGCGGTGCTTTCCCCCGACCGCGTCCGAACCTCCAGCTCGGTGCCAAGCTCGGCGGCCTCGACCGTGACCATGGCCAGAGCGATGTTCTTTTGCAGGCGCGGCGAGTAGACCGCCGAGGTCACCTTGCCCACGGTTTCGCCCTCTCGGTTGATCGTCCAGAAGGCCGTGTTCGGCCCGGTCAGCGGCGCGCCGTCGATGATCAGGCCCACCTGCTTGCGGGTGATGCCGTTGTCGCGGATGCGTTGCAGGGCGAACTTGCCGATGAAGTCGGCCTCCATGTCGAGGTTCACCAGCCGGTCGAAGCCCAGTTCGAAGGGGTTGGTGTGGATATCCGCATCGGCGTGGTAGGACAGCATTCCGCCCTCGATCCGGCGAATGGTCGAGGTATGGCCGGGCTTGAGGCCAAAGGGCATGCCCACGGCCATGATCCGTTCCCAAAGCGCATCGCCATAGGTCGAATCGCGCAGGTAGATTTCATAGCCCAGTTCGCTGGACCATCCGGTGCGCGAAACAATCAGCGGGATGCCGTCCAGCTCCATCTCGCGGAACCAGTAATACCGCAGGTCCATGATCTCGTCGCCAAAGAGCGCCTGCATGATCTCGCCCGATTTCGGGCCCTGCAATTGCAGCGGCGAGACATCCGGCTCGGAGATGGAAACATCCATGCCCGAATGCACCGCCACGCCCTGTGCCCAGAGCAGGATGTCGCTATCGGCCAGCGACAGCCAGAAATGGTTTTCCCCCAGCCGGAGCAGGATCGGATCGTTGAGCAGGCCGCCCTCGGCATTGGTGATCAGAACATATTTGCACTGACCCACCGCCATCTTCGACAGGTCGCGCGGGGTCAGCATCTGGGTGAATTTCGCGGCATCGGGGCCGGTGATCTCGACCTGCCGTTCAACGGCCACGTCACAGAGGATCGCATCGTTCACGAGGTTCCAGAAATTCTGTTCCGGATCGCCGAAATCGCGCGGGATATACATGTGGTTGTAAACCGAGAACCCCTGTGCCCCCCAGCGCACCGTCGCATCAAAGTACGGCGATTTGCGGATTTGAGTGCCAAAGCCAAAATCTTGGGACTGCATCGGTTCATCCTCCCTAACCTGCAACCCGGGCCCGGCCCGGGGCTGCGTTGTCTCCCAGGAAAACATAATGCCTGTTCCTTCGGCGCGCGGCCTGAAAAATGGGCGATTCGCAGACCGCACGGGCCTTGTTTCGGATGTTGGGGGACCAAACGGACTTGTGGAGCCAAAGCGTTCCGCGAAAAACCTGAATCACGGCTTTTCGCGGAACGCCTTATGACCCGCTCTTCGATCCGTTTTTCGCGACAAGCTTGGCAAGGTTGGGCTGTTCGGCCTTGATCAGGCGCGTCGCGAAATAGGTCATGTAGCGGTCAATCGCGAGATCCGCCGACAACAGGTCGTCCATCAGGGCCTGGAAGGCCGACAGGTCGGGCGTGACCACCGTCATGACATAGTCGATGCCCCCGCCCGTCGCGACACAGTTGATGATCTCGTCCACCGACCGGATGTAGGTTTCGAACCGGTCGAACTCGATCTTGCGATGATGCGTCAGCGAGACCGTCACGACCACCCGCGTCGCGTCGATCACGCGTTCAAGGGCGATATCGGCGTGATAGCCGCGGATATAGCCCGCTTCGCGCAACCGGGTCAGGCGTGCCCAGCAGGGGGTCGGCGACAGGTTCACGATCTCGGCCAGCCTGGTCTTGCTCAACTGGCCGTGCTTTTGCACGGCGCTGAGAATGCGAATATCCGTCGGATCAAGCCCTTTTCGTTCCCGCATCTCTTGATGCCCTTTCGACTGACCGGCATGCGTCCCGCTCGGAAAAAGACGAGCTTCGGTCGGCCATCGTATCATACAGTCCGGTCACCGAAGGTGCAGACGGATTTGCGACCCATTGAAGGATCACAGCGTCAAGGTGATCCACGGCGCGAACCGGCCTTCCCGGGAGCGCGGGCCGGTGTTGCCGTCCTGCCCGAGGCGCGATTGCGGCTTGAAGGGGGCCGCCGCGCCGCCTTGTTTCACGATGCGACGGAATTTTTTCGCGGACGTTGCGAAAAGCCCGCATGGCAAGGGTGACAGCGCGTGCGTGAAAGGGCAGGATCACGCCAAAGGGAGGCCCCGATGAAGCGCATACACCAGATGTTGAACGCGGCCGCGCGCGCGCGCGGAAGCAAGCTTGGGATCATCGACCATGACGACATGACCTATGACTGGGCCGCGATCCGGGCCGGGGCCGAGGCGGCGCGGGATGCGCTGATCGCGCGGGGCGTGCGGCCGGGCGACCGGGTGGTGATCGTGCTGGAGAACAGCGCGGCGATGGTGGCCTTTCTCTACGGCTGTTCGATGATGGATGCGATCGCCTGCCCGGTGAATGCGCGGCTGACCGACCCCGAGATCGACCGCATCCTGCGCCATTCCGAGGCGGCAGCGGCGGTGATGACGGTCGAGACCGGCCCCGCCCCGCGCCAGCATGCCGAGCGGATGGGCGCCGAGGAGGTCCCGCTTCCGACCGGGACGGTGGCGATCCTGTCGCGCGAGGGCACGACGCCCGAGCCGGTGCACGAGGCGCCCGAGCACCAGATCGCGATCCTTCTTTACACGTCGGGCACGACCGGTGTGCCCAAGGGGGCGATGCTGTCGCATGCCGCGATGCTCAATTCGGCCGCGGCCTCGGAGGACCTGCGCGACCTGGTGGCCGAGGATGTGACCTATCTCGCGCTGCCGATGAGCCATGTCTTCGGGCTGGCCACGATCCTCGCGATCACCCGGTCGCAGGGCGCGGTGCGGCTGGAGGCGCGGTTCGACGTGGCGCGGCTTTACGATGCGTTGCGCACCGATATCACGGTTCTGCCGGCGGTGCCGCAGATGCATGCGCAACTCTTCCATCACGCGCGCAAGCAGGGGATGGAGCGTTACGAGGCGGGCCTCTTGCGCTATACCTCCTCGGGGGGCGCGCCGCTCGATCCGGCGTGGAAGCGCGAGGCCGAGGATTTCTACGGGGTCGCGTTGCAGAACGGTTACGGGCTGACCGAAAGTGCCTCGGGGGTCTGTGCCACGAAGAACGATCTGGGCGACCCGGACAATTCCGTCGGGGTGCCGATGCTGAACAGCGAGGTGCGGGTGAACACCGCCGCGCCGGGGGCGAACCCGGATGAGGGGATCGGCGAGGTCGAGATCGGCGGGCCACAGCTGATGCTGGGCTATTTCCGCGATCCCGAGGCGACGGCGACGGCGATGACGTCGGACGGGTGGTTGCGCTCGGGTGACCTTGGGCGGTTCGACCGGAACGGGCGGTTGCATATCGTGGGGCGCACCAAGGAATTGATCATCCATTCGGGCTTCAACGTCTACCCGGCCGAGATCGAGGCGGTGCTGACCGAGCACCCGGATGTCATCCTGGCAGCGGTGGTGGGACGCCGGGTCGAGGGGGGCAACGAGGAGGTGGTGGCATTTGTCACCTCGTGGCCCGAATCCGGGCTGACCGAGGCGGCGCTCAAGGCGTATCTCAAGGACCAGCTGGCACCCTACAAGCGGCCCGCGCGGATCGTGGTGACCGACGCGCTGCCGGCCGCGCCGTCCGGCAAGATCCTGAAATCCGGCCTGCTGGAGCATTTCGCCGAGGAAATCGACGCACAATAGGGGGTTGGCATGCATGACAGTCTCGACACGCCGCAGGGGCGGCGGCTGGCCTATCACCGGATCGCGGGGCGTGGCCCATGGGTGGTGTTCTGTGGCGGGCTCAAATCCGACATGGAAGGCAGCAAGGCGCTGCATCTCGAAGCCTGGGCGCGACGCACGGGGCGTGCGTTCCTGCGGTTCGACTATTCGGGGCATGGGCAGAGCTCGGGGGCGTTCACCGATGGATGCATCGGTGACTGGCACGAGGACACGCTGGCGGCGGTGGATGCGTTGACCGAAGGAAAGGTGGTACCGGTCGGCTCATCCATGGGCGGCTGGCAGGCGCTGCTGCTGGCGCGGGCGCGCCCCGAGCGGATCGCGGGGATGGTGACCATCGCCGCGGCGCCGGATTTCACCGAGGACGGATACTGGGCCGGGTTCAGCGCGGCGCAGAAGGCGCAGCTTGAAAGCGTGGGGCATGTGGAACTGCCAAGCGATTACATGGAGCCCTATGTCATCACCCGCCGCATGATCGAGGACGGGCGTGAGCGGCTTGTGTTGCGAACGGCCTTGCACCTGCCCTTTCCGGTGCGGTTCCTGCAGGGCACGGCGGACACCGCGGTATCGGTCGAGACGGCGGTTCGGCTGCTCGAACATGCCGAGGGGCCGGATATGCGCCTCACGCTGGTCAAGGATGCCGATCACCGGTTTTCCGACGAGACCTGCCTTGGCGTGATCGAGGCGGCGCTTGCGGATGTGCTGGAGCGGGCGAAGGCATGACCATGGAAAGGGTATCGGCGATCAGGCTGGGGCTGCGCGATCTTGCCCGGGCGAGAGCCTTTTGCGAGGCGCAGGGCTGGTGTGCGAGGAAAGCCCCCGGGGGCCATGTCCGGGACGCGGCGTGGCCCCCGTTTTCGCCCTCGTCGGCGCGCGGCGAATTTTGCTGTAGCGGCTGTTGATGGCGGGAAAGAGGGCGCTGCCCCCTCGGTGCAAAATGCAGGGCATTTTGCCACCTTCACCCCCGGAGTATTTGGGGCAAGATGAAGCCGGGAGCGATGCGCATGCCGCGCCGCATGTGACGCGGTGCGCCGCTTGGCTGGGGGGAGGCGGGCGTGAACCGGCCGAAGCCGGTTGACGTGGCGCGGGAGCGTGCCAAGTTGGGCGCGGGTTTGACAAGGAAGGGAATCCCCCATGCAGGAGCCTCTGGTCCTGATCCCGGGCATGATGTGCGACGCGCGTCTCTATGCCCCGCAGATCGAGGCGTTCAGCCGCGAACGCTCGGTCACGGTGGCCTGTGCGACGCGAGGCGAGCGGATCGAAGAGATGGCCTCGACCATTCTTGACGGGGCGCCGCAGAAATTCGCGCTGGCGGGGCTCTCGATGGGGGGCATCATCGCGATGGAGGTGCTGCGCCGGGCGCCCGACCGGGTGACGCGGATCGCGTTGATGGACACCAACCCGCTGGCGGAGACGCCGCAAAGCTCGGCGATGTACGAGCCGATGATCGTTGGGGTCAAGGCGGGCAAGCTGGACGAGGTGATGCGCGGGTTTCTCAAGCCCGAGACCTTCGCGCCCGGGCCGGGGCGGATCGAGGTCATGGCGCTGATGGCCGGGATGGCGCAGGCCCTCGGGCCGGAGGTTTTCCTGCGGCAGGTGCGGGCGCTGCAACGGCGCCGGGACCAACAGGCGGTGCTGCGCAAGTGCAGGGTGCCCGCGCTGGTGCTGTGCGGCGAGCATGACCGGCTGACCCCGGTCAAGCGCCATACCTTCATGGCCGAGCTGATCCCCGATGCGCATCTCGAGATCGTGGCGGATGCGGGCCATGCGCCGGTGCTCGAACAGCCCGAGGCGGTGAATGCGGCGCTGTCGGCCTGGCTGGCCCGGCCCGGCGGTGTCAATTAGCCGATGTCAAGGAAGGATGACCGCAACAAGGCGCGCGAGTATGCCCGCCGGGTGCATGAATGGAGCCAGAAGCACATCCCGCCCGGGCTGCGGCTGGTGGCGGGGATTTTGCTCATGATCGGTGGTGTCCTGGGCTTCCTGCCGATCGTGGGATTCTGGATGTTCCCGCTTGGCATCGCGGTGGCGGCGGCGGACGTGATGCCGATCTGGCGCTGGTGGAAGGGCCGAAAGGACTGAAGTGATCGTGCGGCAGCGCGGGGATGCCTATGGCGCCAGCCAGAGCGCCGCCGCCCCCGCCGCGATCACCGCCGCGTAGACCGCGATGACACGCAGGCCAAGCCGCGCATCGCCCGCGACGAGCGCGATGCCGCCCTTGACGGCGGTGTTGACCGTGGCGGCGATGAAGATCGCGGTTGCCCCGCTGGTCGCGGCGAGATCGGCCCCGACCAGTCGCGAAACCGAGATCGTCAGCGCATCGACATCGGTTACCCCCGAAAGCGCCGCGGCCATCGTCACGCCGCCCGTGCCGAGCCATTCGCGCAGGTAATGCACCCCGAGCAGCACCAGCGCGAGCAGCGCGCCGAAGGTGAGGGCCACCCGCAGCTCGAGGGGGTTCGCGATATCTTGGAGACCATCGGGCGCCTGTTTGTCGCCACCCGTGCCCAGATGCACGGCCAGCGCTCCCAGAAAGCCGGTTGCGGCCATGACCCCCATGGGCAGCGTGAGCGGCAGGATGAGCGACGGTTCGAAGATCGCGACGAGCACGAGGATACGCAGGAAGGTGACCGATCCTGCGACGAGGATCCCCGCGGCAGCGAGCGGTGCAAAGCCGCCATGGGCGCGCACCAGCCGCGCCAGCGCGAGGGTCGTGGATGTCGACGAGGCCAACCCGCCGAAAAGGCCGGTGGCAAGGATGCCGACATGGGTTCCCGCGATGCGGATCGCAACGTAGCCGAAGAAGGAAAGCCCCGCGACGATCACCACCGCGCGCCAGAGCTCGAACGGGTTGAGCACCTCGCCCGGGCCGTAGCCCCGGTCGGGCAGGAACGGCAGGACCACGACCGAAATCAGCGCCAGCTTGAACAGGGCGTGGAGTTCGAAGCGTTCGATCTGGCGCACCCAGCCGTGGAGCATGGGTTTCAGCGCCAGCAGCAGCGCGGCGATCACCGCGGCGGCGGCCGCGGGGGCCATGTCGCCCAGCACCGCGGCCGCGCCGAGACCGAAGGCGAGCAGCATCGCGATCTCGGTGGTCAGGCCGACATCGTCATCGTCGCGCAGCCGGGCCCAGTAACTGGTTGCAAGCAGGATCGCGACGCCGATCAGGGTGAGGCCGAGCAGGACCGGCCCGGTGAGCGTGGTCAGCCAGCCGGTGATGCCACCCAAGAGCCCTGTGAGCGCGAAGGTGCGCACCCCCGCGATCCGGTCGCCTTCGGACGCCTTGCGCCCGTGCCAGCCGCGTTCGAGCCCGAAAAGCAGCCCGATGGCCAGCGCAAGCCCGAGACGGGCAAAGAGGTCCAGCTCATCCATGGGACGGTTATCGCGCAACAGGGGGCGGGATTGCCAGCGTATTCTGGTGCGCGCCGTGGCCGGATGCGCGATGGGGATCAGGCCGCAAGCGTTGCCAAGCCGGGCAGGAAGGGCGCGGGCGTGCCCACGCAAATCGCGCCGGGCCTGTGCATCGCACGGGTGCAGGCGATCCGCGCCAGGCCGTCGGAGAGACGGGTTTCCTATTCGGCCCTGGCGGTGCTCATGTTTCTTGCTTCGGGTCTGGTGGTTCGTCGCGCAAGCCGGTCAGGTATCATTCCGGTCGCGGATTCTGAACACGGCCATCTGGCTGGCACCGCCAAGCCGGGGATGGGCGCCGGCGATGTCGTGAAAATCCACGTCATAGCCCGCCGATTGCGCCGCGCGTCGACACCATTGGCGGAACCGCGCGCGGGTCCATTCGAAACGGTGATCGGGGTGGCGGAAGCGATGCGCGGGCACACCGAGCAGGGGGTTGAACTCGGCATTGGGGGTGGTGACGACGACGGCCCGGGGGCGCATGGCGTGAAACAGCGCCCGTTCGAGGCGGGAGAGCCGGTCGGGGTCGATATGTTCGATGGTCTCGACCAGGACCGCGCAGTCGATGCCGGCAAGATCGGGATGCGGGTCGGTCATCGAGGCGTGGCGCAGCTCGATCCGCGCGGCGGTGACGGTCACTTTGGCGAGCCTCTCGCGCAGGCGATCGAGCGACGCATGGCAGATGTCGAGGCCGATGAGCGCCTCGAACGGCGTGGCGGCGATGCGCAGGAAGAGATCGCCGTCGCCGCAGCCCAGATCGGCGATGCGCGCGGGCGCGAGCCGCGCGACGGCCTCTTGCACGGCGCGCAGCCGTTCCTCGTGGTTCCATGTGGTCATGGGCGCCCCCCGGGCCGTTGCATCAGCACCACGTCCTTGACCGGCACATCGCAGGACCAGCCCCAGCTTTGGGCAAGGTGGCGGAAGGTCGCTTCGCGATAGAACACGACATGGGTGGGGTCCATGCGGTAGCGCCAGTTGGCAAAGCGGTCGTCATCGGTCTGAAAACAGGTCATGATGGCCAGCCACCCGCCCGGGCGCACGAGCGCGCGCAGGCGGCTGAACTCTTCTGCCGGGTGGTGGAAATGCTCGGCCGTCTCGGTGCAGGTCACGAAATCATGGGTGTCGCTCAGTGGCGCGGGATCGGGGGCAAAGAACGGATCGTAAAGCGCCACCTCGTGCCCGGCCTCGCGCAGCATGGCGGCGAGCGCCGGGCCGGGCCCGCAGCCATAATCGAGCCCGCGCGACCTGGCGGGCAGCCGGGCCAGCAGGGGCGCGGCCAGTTTGCCCATGAAGCGGCGATAGCCGGGATCGTCCGGGTGGTTCTCGTGGGTGAGGTAATGCGCGCGCTCGGCCTCGAGCGTGGGGTGATGGTCGGGGGCGAGGAAGCGCGCCTGACAGTCGGGGCAGCGAAGATAGCGTAGCCCCGCAATGACCTGAAACGGCAGGGCCGCAGCTTTGCAGACCGGGCAGGCGGGGAGGGAGGGCGTGCCCGTCTCGGGGCCTGTGCCGGTCAAGGATTTCATGCGTCGCCATCTGTTGGTCGGCCTGTGTTCGGCCTGTCGTGGGCTTGCACGAGATCGGGCCGTGGCGTCAATGGCCCGGGGCGCGATGACCGATGATCTTGCCCTGGACGGCCCGGGCTGCGTTTTCGCAGGCCCGGCGCGGGTGGCTGGGCAGGACTGGCCGCGGTCAGAAGATCCCGCGCCTTGTCACTTTTCGCCGAGATGATCCGAGGTGAAGACGTAGTCTTCGACGCCGGCATGACAGGCGATGCAGCCTTCGTCCATCCCCTTGCCGACACGCCCGGCAAGGGGCGTGCCCGAGGGATTCTTGTCGAGCGAGCCATCGGGCAGGTACTTGACCCAGAACCAGTCGGCATTGTCCGGGTCGTACCCGGCCTCGCGGCGAAACATGACCGTGTGCGCGGCATGATGGCCTATCTGGCCGGGTTCGGCGCCGAGGCGTGGGACGCGCTTGAGGGGTGCTCGCGCCTCGTGCCGGCGGGGCAGGCCGGGGACATGATCCGCCATGTCGATTTCGATCGCTGCTTCTGGAGTTCCAACAGCTGAGCGCGCATTCGGGCCGTGGGGCATCAGGCGGGATCGGCGCCGTAATCGGCATCGGTGACTTTTTCGAGCCAGTCCGCGGCGCTGTCGCCGTCCCTTTCCTGGATCGCGATATGGGTCATGGCGCAATCGGGCGCGGCGCCGTGCCAATGCTCTTCGCCCGGCTCGAACCAGATGACGTCACCGGGAAAGATCTCGCGGACCGCGCCGCCCCTTGTACCGATCCGGCCCTTGCCGGCGGTGACGATCAGGGTCTGGCCGAAGGGATGGGTGTGCCAGGCGGTGCGCGCGCCCGGCTCGAACGTGACGGTGAGAGCGGCCACGCGCGCGGGCGAGGGGGCCGAGATCACCGGGTCGAAGCGGACGGTGCCGGTGAAATAATCCTGGTTCGGGTACTCCGATGGACGCGATCCTGCGCGGTGTATGTTCATGGGGCTGCCTCTTTCGGGTGAATTTGGAACCATGCCATGATGCGCTGCAATCGAGGCGGGGGCAATGCGTGACCCGCGGGGCGCGACGGATCAACCGCGCCGCCGTCGCCTGCGCCCGCCGCTGTCTTCGCCGCCGGTGTTGAAGCTGACATCGGGCAGGGGCACGACCGAGTTCAGGATGGGGAAGGGTTCGACCGAATTGGGCAGGGCCGAGGCGTTCACGAAATGCTCCTGGAAGCGCGGTTCGATGGCGGTTTCGATCTTCTCGATATTGCGCACCGTTTCCTCGATCTCGGCGCGGGTATCGCTGTTGAGGAGCGCGATGCGCGCGCCTGTGCCCGCGGCGTTGCCTGCCGATGTCACCTTGTCGAGCGCGCAATCGGGGATCATGCCCAGAACCATGGCGTGCTTGGGCGAGATATGCGCTCCGAAGGCCCCGGCCAGCACGACGCGATCCACGGTATCGACGCCGAGCTTGTCCATCAGCAGCCGCGCGCCGGAATAGAGCGCGGCCTTGGCCATCTGGATGGCGCGGATGTCGGGGTTGGTGACGGTGATGCGGGGGCTGTCCTCGGTGCCGTGCCAGAGCACATAGGAATGGGTGCGCCCGTCGGCGATGCATCGTTGGGTGCCCACCTGTTCGGCGGATCCGATCAGGCCTGAGGCGTCCACGATGCCGGCCATGCGCATCTCGGCAATCGCCTCGATGATGCCCGAGCCGCAGATGCCGGTGATGCCGGTGGCGGCGATGGCTTCGGAAAAGCCGGGGTCATCGGACCACAGATCGCAGCCGATCACGCGAAAGCGCGGCTCTTTCGTGGCGGGGTCGATCTCGACCCGCTCGATCGCACCGGGGGCGGCGCGCTGTCCGGCGCTGATCTGGGCGCCCTCGAAGGCGGGGCCGGTAGGCGAGGAACAGGCCAGCAGCCGGTTCTTGTTGCCAAGCTGGATCTCGGCATTGGTGCCGACATCGACGACAAGCACCAGATCCTCGGACTTGTCGGGCGCCTCGGAGAGGGTGACGGCGGCAGCATCGGCGCCGACATGGCCCGCGATGCAGGGCAGGATATAGGTGCGGGCCGCCGGGTGAAGCTCGAGATCCAGATCGGCGGCGCGCAGGTGGAGCGCGTTCGAGGTGGCCAGCGCGAAGGGTGCCTGGCCCAGTTCATAGGCGTCGATGCCCAGAAAGAGGTGATGCATGACCGGGTTCATCACGAAGACCGAGTCCATGATCAGGGCGCGGTCGATGCCGGCCTCGGTCGCGATCTGTTCGAAGAGCGTGTTCATGCCCTCGCGCACCGCGCGGGTCATCTCGGCCGCGCCGCCGGGATTCATCATCGAATAGGACACCCGGCTCATCAGGTCTTCGCCAAAGCGGATCTGCGGGTTCATCAGTCCGGAGGAAGCCACCACCTCGCCGGTGCGCAGGTCGCACAGGTGGGCGGCGATGGTGGTCGACCCCAGATCGACGGCAAGGCCATAGAGCGCGCCCTCGTAGAGCCCGGGCCACAGATGCATGATGCGCGGTGCGCCCATGCCCCGGTGGAGCGCGACGGTGACGCCCCAGCCGCCCTTGCGCAGGACGGGCTGAAGGTAAGGCAGGACGTGAAGATCGGCCTCGACGCCTTTGATATCCCATTGATTTTCAAGTGCCGCAATCAGGCGTTCGAGATCCCCCGAAGGCTCGTGCATGTCGGGCTCCTCGACCTCGACATAATAGAGCCGCACTGCGGGGTTCATCACGATGTCGCGGGCCTCGGCGCGTTTGCGCACGACCTGCTTGTGAACCTGCGACTCGGGTGGCACGTCGATCACCACGTCGTGCTGGATCGTCGCCTGGCAGCCGAGGCGGCGGCCCTTGGCGAGCCCGCGTTTGCGGTCATAGCGTTCCTCGACCGCGTTCCATTCGGAAAGCGCGTCGGGCGCCACGGTGACCCCGTGCTTGGAGAATTCGCCGTAGGACGGTGTCACCTGGCATTTCGAACAGATCCCCCGCCCGCCGCAGACCGAGTCGAGATCGACGCCCAGTTGCCGCGCGGCGGTCAGGACCGGGGTACCCGCGGGAAAGCGGCCGCGTTTGCCCGAGGGGGTGAAGATGACAAGGGGGTCGTTGCTCATGACGCTGCCTTTTGTGCCGTTGCCCCGACAATAGGGGCTTTGCCGCCGGGGAAAAGATGCGGAGCGGCATAATCTTTTCCGGGAGCGGCATTTTCCGCCCCCCGGGCGCCGGGGCAAGGGGGGATGCCTCCGGCGGGAGTATTTGGAGCAAGATGAAGGGCGGGTCAGCGGAAGCCGCGGGCGTGGAAGATGAAGCCGAGAAAGTTGAGCAGAACCTGCGCGGCGAGGATCGCGGTCGAACCAGATGGGTCGTGGTCGGGGGAGACCTCCACGAGGTCGATGCCCACGATCTCGTGTCGGTTGGCGACCTCTTGCAGGAGTTCCAGCACGTCGTAATAGAGAAACCCGCCATGGGAGGGCGTGCCGGTGCCGGGTGCGATCGAGGGGCAGAAGGCGTCGATGTCGAGGGTGACATAGACGCGCGCACCCTGGGGGATGCGGTCGGCCAGCGACTCGGGGCCGAGCGCGCGAGCCTGGCGCACCGAGAGGATGTCGGCGCCCATCGCGCGGGCGGCGTCATAGCCCTCTTTCGCGGTGGAACTGACATTGCGGATGCCGACCTGGGTAAGGCCGGTGACGTAAGGCTTTTCGGCGGCGCGGCGCATCGGGTTGCCGTGGCCGAAGCGCACGCCGTGGCGTTCATCGACGAAATCGAGATGGGCGTCGATCTGGAGGATGTGAATGTCGCCCCGATCGTTGAAGGCGTTGATGCAGGGGATGTTGACCGAGTGATCGCCGCCGATCACCACCGGCAGGGCCCCCGCGGCAAGGGCGGCGCGCACCCCGGCCTCGATATTGGCATGGGAGGTCAGCGTGTCGGTATGGACGATATCGGCATCGCCCATGTCGATCATGCGCACCGAGCCGGGCAGGTAGGTGCAATCGTCCTCGTGATCATAGGCCCCGGCATGACCGAAGGCGAAGAGGGTGCTGGCCTCGCGCACGGCGCGCGGGCCAAAGCGCGCGCCCGCGCGCCACTGGGTGCCGAAATCGAAGGGCGCGCCGAGGATGGCGATATCGGCCGCGATGGCGGACCAGTCCTCGACATAGGGGCGTTTGCCGAAGGTCGCGATGCCCACGAAGGGCAGGTTGAGGCGGCCGGATTCGTAACCGTGGCTGGTCATGCGGGTCTCTCCTTTGGTGTCGTGAAGGTGGCCCGGCTGGCGGCGGGGAGCAAGCCGGAATTGGGGTTTCCCCCGGCCGGTATCCATGCGATAGGGAAGCGCCAAACGATCCCGAGCCATGGAGAGCCCAGATGGAGATTCGTGAGGCCCTGACCTTCGATGACGTGTTGCTTGTTCCGGGGGCGTCGAGCGTGTTGCCCAGCACCGCCGACACGCGCACCCATGTCACGAAATCCATCGCGCTCAACATCCCGCTTCTGAGTTCGGCCATGGACACGGTGACCGAATCCCGCATGGCCATCGCCATGGCCCAGGCCGGCGGCATGGGGGTCATTCACAAGAACCTCGATATCGAAGAGCAATCGCGCGAGGTGCGCCGGGTCAAGCGGTTCGAGAGCGGTATCGTCTATAACCCGGTCACGCTGCGCGCCGATCAGACCATCGCGGACGCGCGGGCGCTGGTGGAGCGATACAATTTCACCGGCTTCCCGGTGGTGGACGAGCGCGGCCATATCGTGGGGATCGTGACCAACCGGGACATGCGCTTTGCCACGTCGGAGGACACGCCGATAAAGCTGGTCATGACGACCGAAGACCTGGCGATGCTGGCCGAACCGGCCGATCTCGACGAGGCCAAGAGCCTGATGCGGGCGCGGCGGATCGAGAAATTGCTGGTGCATGACGGCAAGGGCAAGCTGACCGGGCTACTGACGCTCAAGGACACGGAGCAGGCGGTGCTCAATCCAACGGCGTGCAAGGATCGCCTTGGACGGCTCAGGGTGGCGGCGGCGACCGGCGTGGGCGATGCCGGGCTGGAGCGGACCGAGGCCCTGATCGATGCGGGCTGCGACATCATCGTGGTGGATACTGCGCATGGCCATTCCGCCGGTGTGCTGGAGGCGGTGAAACGCGCCAAGAGCCTGTCGAACGAGGTGCAGATCATCGCCGGCAACGTCGCCACCGGCGAGGCCACGCGCGCGCTCATTGACGCGGGCGCGGACGCGATCAAGGTGGGTATCGGGCCGGGATCGATCTGCACCACGCGGGTCGTGGCGGGCGTGGGCGTGCCGCAGCTGACCGCGATCATGGACTGTGTCCGGGCCGCGGGTGATGTTCCGATCATCGCCGATGGCGGCATCAAGTTCTCGGGCGATTTCGCCAAGGCGATCGCGGCGGGGGCGTCCTGTGCGATGGTGGGTTCCATGATCGCCGGTACCGATGAAAGCCCCGGCGAGGTCATCCTCTACCAGGGGCGCAGCTTCAAGAGCTATCGCGGCATGGGCAGCCTTGGCGCGATGGCCCGCGGCAGCGCCGACCGCTATTTCCAGAAGGACGCGGCCAGCGACAAGCTCGTGCCCGAGGGGGTCGAGGGGCAGGTGCCCTACAAGGGATCGGCCAGCGTGGTCATTCATCAGCTCGTCGGCGGGTTGCGCGCCGCAATGGGGTATACCGGCTGTGCGACGGTCGAGGACATGCGCCGCGATTGCCAGTTCATCAGGATCAGCGGCGCCGGCCTCAAGGAGTCGCATGTGCATGATGTTCAGATCACGCGCGAAAGCTCGAACTACCGGATGGGCTGATGCGGCCTGATGCGCGGGTGCAGGCGGCGGCGGATTGTCTTGACCGCGTCCTTGCCGGTGCGCCCGCGGAAAAGGCGCTGACCGCTTGGGCGCGCGGGGCGCGCTATGCCGGGTCAAAGGACCGCGCGGCGGTGCGTGATCATGTCTATGACGCGTTGCGCCAGAAGCGGCTTTGCGCCCATCTGGGCGGCGGGGAGACCGGGCGCGCGCTGATGCTGGGGCTGATCCGGTCGCGGGGTGAGGCGCCGGAGGCGTTCTTTACCGGTGAACGCCATGCGCCTGCGGGGCTGAACGCGGCGGAGCAGCAACCGCCCCCGCCACCGCCCGATGCCGGGTTTGCGGAACTTCCCGACTGGCTCCTGCCGGGGCTTGAAGCGCGCTATGGCGCGGCACTGGCGCCCCAGCTTGCGGCGTTGCGCCAGCGGGCGCCGGTGTTCCTGCGGGTCAACGGGCGCAAGGCGACGCGGGACACGGCGATCGGCCATTTGGCCGAGGATTCGATCGTGGCGCAGCCCTGTGCGGCGTCAGGGATGGCGCTCCGGGTCGAGACGGGGGCGCGGGCGATTGCCCGGTCGCGTGCATTCCTGGCCGGGATGGTCGAGTTGCAGGATTTCTCCAGCCAATCCGCGATGGAGCGGATTCCACTGTATAACGGTATGAAAATACTGGATTACTGCGCTGGAGGCGGCGGCAAGACACTGGCGTTGGCCGGTCGGGTCGAGGCGGATTTCTTTGCCCATGACGCCAATCCGGCGCGGATGCACGACCTGCCGCCGCGCGCGGCGCGGGCCGGGGTCGAGGTGCGGTGTCTTGATGCGTCTGAACTGGCCCGATGGGCGCCCTATGATCTCGTGCTGTGCGATGTGCCCTGCTCGGGTTCGGGGACGTGGCGGCGTGATCCGGACGCGAAATGGCGGTTCACGCCGGAGCGGCTCGCGGAATTGACAAGGACACAGGACCGGATCCTGGAGGCCGCCGCACCCATGGTCGCCCCGCGCGGATTGCTGGTCTATGCGACCTGTTCGCTTTTGCCGGACGAGAACGAGGCCCGGGTCGCGCAGTTCTGTGCGCGTCGGCCTGGGTGGCGTGTCGCCTTCTCGCATCAGTTTCCTCTGAGCGAAGGGGGCGATGGCTTTTTTGTTGCGCAGCTTGAACGGTATGCGGAAACGTAGGCCGCAACCAGGGCGGGTTTCCGGGCAGGGTTAACGCTCGCTTAAGGTTTTGGCGTGCAAGATCGCTGCCATACAGAACCGGCTCGAGGGGGCTTTTTTGGCGCATACCGACTCCACGCCTGACATGCTGTTGCGCGCCGCCGAAAGGGTGGTGCCGCGACTTGGCATGCTTGCCCTGTTGGCCGCTTCGTGCCTGGCGGCTGCCTATGCGCTGGGTGAGGGTGGGCTGTCGCTGGCGCTGGGCGCGGCGGGTGGCACGCTGCTGGTGCTGGCGGGCATGATCTCGGTCATGGTCTGGTGGTATCGGACCCGGAACCGGCAATCGCAACGGGCGGTGGCGGAATTCGTGCAGCATGACGCCGTGCCCTGTTTCGTGACCGATGCCGATGGCGAGATATCGCATGCGAATCCCGCGGCCGGGAAACGGTTCGACGCTGGCGCGCAAACCCTCGCCCGCGTGTTTGAAGAGGTTTTCGCAAATCCCTCGGCGGTGATCTTTCGTCTCATGAAGCGGGCGGAAACCGCGGGCGCCGCGCGAGAGGATGTCGTGACACGGCGGGGCCATGTCCGGCTAGCCACGCACCGGGTCGGGCCGGCCGTGTTCCTTTGGCGCATCGAGGAAACGGCCGAGAAGGGGCAGGGGCGCGGCGGTGACGGCGCAACCCTTCCGGCCCTGACCGTCGGGCGCAACAACGCGGTCCTGTTCATGAACGCGGCGGCGCGGCGGCTGATCGGAGAGCGGGTGAAATCGCTTGACCGGCTGTTCACGACGCTGCCCGTGCAGTCCGGCGAGATCCAGCAGATCAGCACCAAGGATGGCATCCGACGCGTGATCGCCGCCGAAATCCGTGGTTCTGTCGGTCGTTCGGAACTCTATCTCGTGCCCGCGTCCGAAGCCCCCACACGGGCGCGGGCCGAAAACCGCACTGATGAGGATGACGCCCGGCACATGGACGCCCTTCCCGTTCCGCTCTTGAAACTGACCGCTGACGGGACGGTGCTTTACATGAACGAGCAGGCGCGCGAACTGCTCGGGAGCGCGGCGTGCGAGGGCCTGCACCTTTCGACATTGCTGGAAGGGTTGGGCCGATCGCTCTCCGACTGGCTGACCGAGGTCGCCGAAGGGCGCGAGGTGACGAACAACGAATTCCTGCGCGTGTCGCAGCGTGACCGGGAGGTCTTTGTGCAGGTGCTGCTCAAGCGCGTGAACGCGCCGGGCGACACCGGGTTGATCGCGGTCCTGAACGATGCGACGGAACTCAAGACTCTGGAAGCGAAATTCGTGCAAAGCCAGAAGATGCAGGCGATCGGCCAGCTTGCCGGGGGTGTGGCGCATGATTTCAACAACCTGCTTACCGCGATTTCAGGCCATTGCGATCTCTTGCTGCTGCGCCACGATCAGAGCGATCCGGACTATAGCGACCTTGTCCAGATCAACCAGAATGCCAACCGTGCGGCCGCCCTCGTGGGGCAGCTGCTTGCATTCTCACGCAAGCAGACCCTGCAACCGAGGTTGCTCGACCTGCGCGAAACGCTCTCGGACCTGACCCATCTGCTCAACCGGCTCGTGGGTGAGAAGGTGGTGCTCACGCTCGAACATGATCCGGTGGTTCACAAGCTCAGGGCGGACAAGCGGCAGTTGGAGCAGGTTCTGATGAACATCGTGGTGAACGCCCGCGATGCCATGCCGGAGGGCGGAGAGATCCGGATCGAGACGCAGGGCCTCGACCTGGCCGAGCCGATGACGCGCAACCGGGCGGTGGTGCCGGCCGGGAAATATGTCTGCATCCGGATACATGACGACGGCGTCGGCATGCCGCCGGATGTTCTGCAAAAGATTTTCGAGCCGTTCTACACGACGAAGCGCACCGGCGAGGGCACGGGACTTGGACTTTCCACCGCCTACGGGATCATCAAGCAATCGGGCGGGTTCATCTTCGCCGACAGCACCCCTGGGCAAGGAACGGTCTTCAGCGTGATCCTTCCGATCCATGACGAGGACGAGCAGCGTGAGCCCGCAAAGCCCGCGGAAGGGGGCTTGCCGGTGGCCGCGCCCGCGGGCGATGGTGTCATCCTGCTGGTCGAGGATGAGGCGCCGGTGCGATCCTTCGCGTCGCGCGCCCTGCGCCTGCGCGGCTACACGGTTCTCGAGGCCGAATCGGCCGAGGATGCGCTCCGCACCCTGGAAGAAACCGATCTCGACATTGATGTCTTCGTCACCGATGTCGTGATGCCCGGCATGGATGGCCCGAGCTGGGTGCGAAGGGCACTGGAAACGCATCCCGGTGTGCGCGTGGTCTTTGTCTCGGGGTATCCCGAAGATGCCTTCGCGGAAGGACAGCCGGGCATTCCGAACTCGGTTTTCCTGCCGAAACCGTTCTCACTCACCGAATTGACGGAAGCGGTGCAGCGGCAACTGCATTGATGCCGGGGACCGGCGCAGGCGCCCGCGCGGTTCGGCCAGACAGGCAGGGCGACAGCGCTGCAAGCTCACGCCAGGCTGTCCCACAAGGCGAAATCCTCGGCGCAGGCATCGGTCAGCCGGGTTCTGAGCGACTCCGGCAATGTCAGGTCCGCAACGGGCGAAACATTGACGTGCGGCAGCGCGATCTCGAGCCCCAGGCGCTCTTCGAGATAGGCCACGCAATCCTCGATCGCCTCGTAACGGAAGATCCGGTCAACCGATGTACCGTTGGGGCGTGGTTCGAGGAACCTGGCCTGCGAGCCGACATTGGCAAAAGCCGGACGGGGATCGCGAAGGTAGCCCTCGACGAAGTCTGCAAAGCTCATCTCGGCGGTGGAGGCGGGCGTTCCGGAAAGGAACGGCCGTTGGCGATAGCGATACCAGCTTCCCAGCCAGCTGACCGGCTCGCGCATGACGGCGATGGTTTCGACATCCGGGCCGATGAACTTCTCGACCATGGGGCGGAAGAACCGGTTGTAACGATAGACCGGCGCGTGCTTGAGCTCGGGCGGATCGAGCACGGCGATGGCGGCATGTGCGGCCAGCGCCTGTTCGATCGCGGTCGTGCCGGTCTTGGGGACCGAAAGGACCACCAGGCGTGCCTTGGAAAAAACGAGCATGTCAGCGGTCCCAATATGGCGGATGCGGCTTTCTGTTGCGCGTAAACTATCTTTTAACCTTTTGGCGAAAAAGTGGGTTCATGAAATTTCCTGTTGAAATGTTCCCTTTTTGTCTCCAATAAGAACATTAAGGGAACATGAGTGACGGCGATTGCCGCTCCGGGGCGGCTGTGAGATAAGGACGCAAATCAATGGCAACGGCAGAACTTTTCCAGATGGACAACAAACGCGACGCGAACAAGCAAAAGGCGCTCGACAGCGCGCTGGCGCAGATCGAACGGCAATTCGGGAAAGGTTCGATCATGAAACTGGGGGCCGACAGCCCGGTTCAACAGATCGAGGCAACCTCGACCGGGTCGATCGGGCTCGATATCGCGCTGGGCATCGGCGGCCTGCCCAAGGGTCGGATCATCGAGATCTACGGCCCCGAAAGCTCGGGCAAGACGACGCTGACGCTGCATTGCGTGGCCGAAGAGCAGAAGAGGGGCGGGGTTTGCGCCTTTGTCGATGCCGAACATGCGCTCGATCCGCAATATGCCAGGAAACTCGGCGTCGATCTTGACGAGTTGCTGATCTCGCAACCGGACACGGGCGAGCAGGCGCTCGAGATCACCGACACGCTGGTCCGGTCGGGCGCGGTGAGCCTGGTGGTGGTCGACTCGGTTGCGGCCCTTACCCCGAAAAGCGAGCTCGAGGGCGAAATGGGCGATTCGAGCGTGGGCGTGCAGGCCCGGCTGATGAGCCAGGCCATGCGCAAGCTGACCGGCTCGATGTCGCGGTCGAACTGCATGGTGATCTTCATCAACCAGATCCGCATGAAGATCGGCGTGATGTTCGGCAGCCCGGAGACGACCTCGGGCGGGAACGCGCTCAAGTTCTATTCCTCCGTGCGGCTCGACATCCGGCGGATCGGCTCGATCAAGGATCGCGACGAGGTGATCGGCAACCAGACCCGCGTGAAGGTGGTCAAGAACAAGGTGGCACCGCCCTTCAAGCAGGTGGAGTTCGACATTCTGTTCGGCGAGGGCATTTCCAAGACCGGCGAGATCCTCGATCTGGGGGTCGCGGCCGGCGCCGTGCAGAAATCCGGCTCTTGGTATTCCTATGGGGACGAGCGTATCGGGCAGGGGCGCGAGAATGCGCGCCAGTATCTCAAGGACAACCCCAAGGCAGCGCTTGAGATCGAGGACAAGATCCGGGCGGCCCACGGGCTCGATTTCGATGCGCCCGAAGGCGCCGCGGGGGACGACGCCGTTCTCGATACCTGAGCGCCATCCGCCGCTTGTTTCCAGGGCCGCCCATCTAACGGGCGGCCCCTTTCATACGGAGCGCATTGTCGGGGTCGGGCGGGCCGTTCAAGGGCGGTGGACAGGCCAAACGCTTGGGGCTACACCGCACAGGATCACTGACCCAGTCCCAGAGGCCATGCGCGATGCCCAACCTGAACGATATCCGTTCGACCTTCCTGAATTATTTCGCAAGGAACGGGCACGAGATCGTGCCCTCGAGTCCGCTCGTGCCGCGCAACGACCCGACCCTGATGTTCGTCAATTCGGGCATGGTGCAGTTCAAGAACCTGTTCACCGGGGTCGAGACCCGCGACTATACGCGCGCCACCACGGCTCAGAAATGCGTGCGCGCGGGCGGCAAGCACAACGATCTCGACAATGTCGGCTATACCGCGCGGCATCATACGTTCTTCGAGATGCTGGGCAATTTCAGCTTCGGCGATTATTTCAAGGCCGAGGCGATTCCCTTTGCCTGGGAGCTGGTGACGAAAGAGTTCGGTATCCCGACCGAAAGACTTCTGGTGACGGTCTATCACACGGATGACGAGGCGGCCGATCTGTGGAAGAAGGTTGCGGGCCTGCCGGATGAGCGGATCATCCGGATCCCGACCAGCGACAATTTCTGGATGATGGGCCCGACAGGCCCCTGCGGCCCCTGCACCGAGATATTCTTTGACCATGGCGAGCAATACTGGGGTGGCCCGCCCGGGAGCCCGGAAGAGGATGGCGACCGGTTCGTCGAGATCTGGAACCTTGTCTTCATGCAGAACGAGCAGTTCGAGGACGGCTCGATGAAGGCGCTCGACATGCAGTCGATCGACACGGGCATGGGAATCGAGCGGGTCGCGGCGCTGTTGCAGGGGACCAACGACAATTACGCGACCGACCTCATTCGCGCGCTGATCGAGGCCAGCGCAAATGCCACGTCGAGCGACCCGGACGGTCCGGGCAAGACGCATCACCGGGTCATTGCCGATCATCTGCGCTCGACCTCGTTCCTCATTGCCGATGGCGTGATGCCGTCGAATGACGGCCGCGGCTACGTCTTGCGCCGGATCATGCGCCGTGCGATGCGCCATGCGCATCTTCTGGGATCGAAAGACCCGGTGATGCACCGCCTGGTTCCGGCGCTCGTGCACCAGATGGGCGCGGCCTATCCCGAACTGGGGCGGGCACAACCCCTGATCGAGGAAACGCTGGAGCTTGAGGAAACGCGGTTCAAGCAGACGCTGGATCGGGGCTTGCGGCTGCTTGACGAGGAGCTTGAAACGCTTGATGCGGACGCGCCCTTGCCCGGAGAATCGGCGTTCAAGCTCTATGATACCTACGGGTTCCCGCTCGATCTCACGCAGGATGCCCTGCGCGAGAAGGGGCGCGCGGTCGATACCGAAGGGTTCGAGAAGGCCATGGCCGAGCAGAAGGCCAAGGCCCGTGCGGCCTGGGCCGGGTCGGGCGAGGCGGCGGATGCCTCGCTCTGGTTCGACCTGGCGGATCGGCACGGGGCCACGGATTTTCTCGGCTATGATACCGAGACGGCCGAAGGGCAGGTTCTGGCCCTGGTCCAGGAGGGGGCCGAGGTCGAGCGGCTGGATGCCGGGCAGGAGGGCTGGGCCATTCTCAACCAGACCCCGTTCTACGCCGAGGCGGGCGGGCAGGTGGCCGACCACGGCTATATCCGGCGGCTCGCGGATCTCGATGACGTCAGCCACGTGACGGACGTGCAAAGACATGCCGATGGCCGGCTCTTTGCACATAAGCTGCGGGTGGAGCGTGGCGCCCTCGCGCGGGGTGATACCGTTTCTCTAGAAGTGGATCACAAGCGTCGCAGCAAGGTGCGGGCCAACCATTCGGCCACGCACCTGCTTCACGAGGCGCTTCGCGTGCATCTGGGCGATCACGTGGCACAGCGCGGCTCGCTCAACGATGTGGATCGGTTGCGCTTCGATTTCAGCCATGCCAAGCCGCTGACGGAGGCGGAACTGCGCGCGGTTGGCGAAGAGGTGAACGCCTTCATCCGCCAGAACAGCCCGGTGACAACCCGGATCATGACGCCCGACGAAGCGCGCGAGATCGGGGCGCAGGCGCTTTTCGGCGAGAAATACGGCGACGAGGTGCGGGTCGTGTCGATGGGGCGCGCGCCGACCGGCAAGGGCACGGATGGCGAGACCTGGTCGATCGAGCTCTGTGGTGGCACGCATGTAACGCGCACCGGGGATATCGGGCTCTGCGTGATCGTGAGCGATGCGGCATCGAGCGCCGGTGTGCGCCGGATCGAGGCCCTGACCGGGGCGGCGGCTTTCGAGCATCTCGAGGCGCAGGCGGCCCTCGTCAGCGAAATCTCGGCCACCGTGAAGGCGCAGCCGGCCGAGGTCGCCACGCGCATAAGGACGTTGATGGACGAGCGCCGGGCGTTGCAGAACGAGGTTGCGCAACTGCGCCGCGAACTGGCCATGGGCGGGGGCGCGGGGCAGGGAAGCGGTGCCGAGCCACGTGACATCAACGGTGTGCGGTTCCTGGCGCAGGTTCTTTCGGGGGTGAGTGGCAAGGACCTGCCCGCGCTCATCGACGAGCACAAGGCGCGGCTGGAAAGCGGGGTGGTCCTGCTCATTGCCGACGCCGGGGGCAAGGCGGCGGTGGCGGCGGGCGTCACTGCGGACTTGACCGATACGCTCTCGGCGGTTGATCTTGTGCGCGCGGCGGTGGCCGAGCTGGGCGGCAAGGGTGGCGGTGGCCGACCCGACATGGCGCAGGGCGGTGGCCCGGATGCCGGTAACGCCGACGCGGCGATCAAGGCGGCACAAGCCGTGATAGGAGGTTGAGATGGGTGCACTCTGGATTGCACATGTGACGGTGACCGATGCCGAAGCCTATGGCAAATATGCCGAGCTTGCCGGCCCCGCGATTGCCAAGCACGGGGGCGAGTTCATCGCCCGCGGCGGGCGGTTCGTGCAACTTGAGGGGCGCGAGCGGCCACGCAACGTGGTGGCACGGTTCCCGAGTGTCGAGGCGGCGGTCGATTGCTATCACAGCCCGGAATACCAGGAGGCGCTGAGCCACGCGCGCGGCGCGTCCGAGCGTGAGCTGATGGTGGTGGAAACCTCGGAATAGGTGCCCATATCCGGCTGGCGATCGTCACTCATCAAGGAGCCAGCCATGATCCGCGCCCTGTGCCTCATTCTCCTGTCGATGCCGGTTTCGGCCGCCGCCGACGATTGGGACGCGCTGAAACGCCCAGAGGCGGTCGCGCTGATGCGTCACGCGCTGGCGCCGGGGACGGGCGACCCGTCTTCCTTCGAGTTGTCGGATTGCACGACGCAACGCAATCTGGACGCGCGTGGGCGCGATCAGGCGCGCGAAACCGGCGCGCAACTGCGCCGAAACGATGTTCAATTCGATGCCGTGTGGACGAGCCAATGGTGCCGCAGCCGCGACACTGCGGACCTCATGGAGATGGGTGCCGTCGAGGAGGTGCCCGCGCTCAATTCCTTTTTTGCCGATCGGCGGCGAAGCGACCGCCAGACCGCGGCCACCCTGGAGCGGATCGAAAGGGCGCAAGGCCAACGCATCCTCATGGTGACGCACCAGGTGAACATCACCGCGCTGACCGGGGTCGTGCCGCAGTCAGGCGAGATCATCGTCGCGCAAATGCGCGACGATGGCGAGCTGGAGGTGACGGGCCGTGTGCTGATCGCCCCGTGACCGGCGCAGCCTGTCATGCCTGTTTCGACATCCGCTTGCGTTCATGCGGATCGAGGTGGCGCTTGCGCAGCCGGATCGCCTTGGGCGTCACCTCGACCAGTTCGTCGTCGTTGATATAGGCGATGGCCTGTTCGAGCGACAGAATCGTGGGCGGAGTGAGGCGCACGGCCTCGTCGGTGCCGCTGGCCCGCACATTGGTGAGCTTCTTGCCCTTGAGCGGGTTCACCTCGAGATCGTTTTCGCGGCTGTGTTCCCCGATGATCATGCCCTGATAGATCTTGTCCTGTGGGTTGATGAACATCCGCCCCCGGTCTTCGAGGTTCCACAGCGCATAGGCCACGGCCTCGCCGTTTTCCATCGAGATGAGAACGCCCGCGCGACGCCCGGGAATCGGCCCCTTGTGCGGGGTCCAGCCATGAAAGACGCGGTTCAACACGCCGGTGCCGCGTGTATCGGTCAGGAACTCGCCGTGATAGCCGATAAGCCCGCGTGAGGGCACATGCGCGATGATGCGGGTCTTGCCCGCGCCCGCCGGCTTCATTTCGATCAACTCGCCCTTGCGCGGGCCGGTGATCTTTTCGATCACGGCGCCGGTATAGTCGTCATCCACGTCGATCGTGACCTCTTCGACCGGTTCGAGTCTTTGCCCCTCTTCTTCGCGCATGATCACCTTGGGGCGCGAGATCGAGAGTTCAAAGCCTTCGCGGCGCATGTTCTCGATCAGAACGCCCATTTGCAGTTCGCCACGCCCCGCCACGTCGAACGCTTCGCCGCCCGGCGTGTCGGTCACACGGATGGCAACATTCGATTCGGCCTCTTTCATCAGGCGTTCGCGGATGACCCGGCTCTGAACCTTCTTGCCCTCGCGCCCGGCCAGCGGGCTGTCATTGATGCCGAAGGTGACCGAGATCGTCGGCGGGTCGATGGGTTGCGCATCGATCGGCGTGTCCACGGCCAGCGCACAGATCGTGTCGGCCACCGTGGCCTTTTGCATCCCCGAGATGCTGACGATATCGCCGGCAACCGCTTCGTCGATGTCTTGCAGGTTGAGACCGCGGAATGCCTGGATCTTGGTGATGCGAAACTGTTCGATCTTTTGCCCGATACGTGACAGCGCCTGCACCGTCTGGCCCACCTTGAGACGGCCGGACTCGACCCGTCCGGTGAGGATGCGTCCGACGAACGGATCGCTGCCCAGCGTGGTGGCGAGCATGCGGAAATCCTCGTCCGCGTGTTTTTGTTGTTTGGGCGCAGGGACGTGGTTGACGATCAGGTTGAAGAGTGCATGCAGATCCTTGCGCGGGCCGTCAAGCTCGGGATCGGCCCAGCCGCTGATGCCCGAGGCATAGAGATGCGGGAAATCGAGTTGATCATCGTTCGCGCCGAGACTGGCGAACAGGTCGAACACCTCGTCCAGCGCGCGGTCGGGCTCGGCGGCGGGCTTGTCGACCTTGTTGAGCACGACGATCGGGCGCAGCCCGAGGGCCAGCGCCTTGGAAGTCACGAACTTGGTCTGCGGCATCGGGCCCTCGGCGGCATCGACCAGCAACACGACGCCGTCGACCATGCTCAGGATGCGCTCGACCTCGCCGCCGAAATCGGCGTGGCCGGGCGTGTCGACGATATTGATGCGGGTGCCCTTCCATTCCACGCTGGTGGCCTTGGCTAGGATGGTGATCCCGCGTTCGCGTTCGATATCGTTGCTGTCCATCGCCCGTTCGGCCACGGCCTGGTTCTCGCGGAACGAGCCGGATTGTTTCAAAAGCTCGTCCACGAGCGTGGTCTTCCCGTGGTCCACATGGGCAATGATTGCGATATTTCGCAGGTCCATAAGTCAGCCTTCCTGAATGCGTCGCAGGCGCCTAACCCGGGGCGGCGCAAAAGGCCAGAGGCAAAGCGCAACACAAGGCGCATGGGCGGGTTGCAGCGTGGGTACTGTGTGGTAAATGCTGACCCCTAACCATCCAGGACCGTATCATGAACCTTTTTTCGGATATCCGCGACCTTGTCGTCGACACGCTTGCCCAGATGCAGGTGGCGGGCGACTTGCCCGAGGGCCTTGATTTCGCCAACGTCACGGTCGAGCCGCCGCGCGACCCGGCGCATGGCGACATGGCGACGAATGCCGCGATGGTTCTGGCCAAGCCCGCCGGGTTGAAGCCGCGCGACATTGCCGAAGCCTTGGCCGCGCGGCTGGGTGGCGACGCGCGGATCACCAGCGCAGAGGTGGCGGGGCCGGGTTTCCTGAACCTGAGGCTTGATGCGGGTGTCTGGCAGGGGGTGCTGCGCGCGGTGCTGGCGGAAGGGGCGAATTTCGGTCGTTCCACCCTTGGCGCAGGCAAGCGGGTCAACGTGGAATACGTGAGCGCCAACCCCACCGGCCCGTTGCATGTGGGCCACACGCGCGGCGCGGTCTTTGGCGATGCGCTGGCCTCGCTGCTGGATTTCGTGGGCTACGACGTGACCCGCGAATATTACATCAACGATGGCGGCGCGCAGGTCGATACGCTGGCGCGGTCTGTCTATGAGCGTTACCGCGAGGCGTGCGGTCTCGAACCCGAGATCGCGGAAGGGCTTTACCCGGGCGATTACCTCGTGCCGGTCGGCGCGGCACTCAAGGAGAAATACGGCGAGACCCTTCTCGACAAGGGCGAAGGGGAATGGCTCGAAGAGCTGCGTGATTTCGCAACGGACGCGATGATGGACCTGATCCGCACGGACCTGAAGGCACTGGGGGTCGAGATGGACGTGTTCTTCAGCGAGAAATCGCTTTATGGCACGGGGCGGATCGAGGCGGCGATCGATAGCCTGCGCGACAAGGGGTTGATCTATCGCGGTGTGCTTGAGCCGCCCAAGGGCAAGATGCCCGAGGATTGGGAGCCGCGCGAACAGACCCTTTTCCGTTCGACGGCCCATGGCGATGACGTGGATCGTCCGATCATGAAATCCGACGGCGGCTGGACCTATTTCGCGCCTGATATCGCCTATCATTATGACAAGATTTCCAGGGGGTTCGACGCGCTTATTGATGTGTTCGGAGCGGATCATGGCGGCTATGTCAAGCGGATGAAGGCGGCCGTTTCGGCGCTCTCGGACGGGAAGGTGCCGCTCGACATCAAGCTCACGCAACTGGTCAAGCTGTGGAAGAATGGCGAGCCGTTCAAGATGTCCAAGCGGGCCGGCAATTTCGTGACCCTGCGCGACGTGGTTGATCAGGTGGGCGCCGATGTGACGCGCTTTCACATGCTCACGCGCAAGAACGATGCGCCGCTCGATTTCGATTTCGACAAGGTGATGGAGCAATCCAAGGACAACCCGGTTTTCTATGTGCAGTATGCCCATGCGCGGGTGTGCTCGGTGCTGCGCAAGGCCGCCGAGGCGGGTATCGAGACGGGGGACGGTACGCTCGGCACGGCCGATCTGGCCAGGTTGGGGCATGAGGCGGAGATGACGGTGATCCGCAAGCTGGCCGAATGGCCGCGCCTTGTGGACACGGCAGGCCGCGCGAACGAGCCGCATCGCGTCGCCTTTTACCTCTATGAACTGGCCAGCGAGTTTCACAGCCTGTGGAACAGGGGCAATGATGAGCCCGCCTTGCGCTTTCTTCAGGAGGACGATCCGGCCACAAGCCAGTCAAAACTGGCCCTTGTAAGGTCCGTGGCCGTTGTTATTTCCGCAGGTCTTGGTATTCTTGGGGTAACGCCGGCGGAAGAAATGCGCTGACAGGCAAGACGCGCCGTCGCCGGTGAGGCAGTCAAGACCACCCCGGCGGCAATGTATCGCCCGGGGAAAGCGAGGCGAACATGGCGGATATTCCATTGGGTGATCCCGTTTACGGGGCACATGCGGGCAGTAGCACGAATACGGCGGAAAGCAACGGCGGCGGCGACACGCTCAGGACCCTCGGAACGGTGATGAACTGGGCCGGAGCCGCGGTGTCTCTGGCACTTGTCGTTGGAATAAGTGTCTGGGGATACAAGATGTTGGCCCGCGACGTGAGTGCCGTCCCGGTCGTGCGTGCGGCCGAGGGCAAACCGATGCGGGTGCAGCCCGAAAACCCGGGTGGACGGCCGGCGCTGCACCAGGGGCTTGCGGTGAACAGCGTCGCGGCGCTCGGACCGGCCGCAAAGCCGGCAGATCAGTTGATCCTCGCGCCGGCACCGGTTGATCTGAGCGAGGAGGATGTTGCGCTCAGCGCGGTTCAGCCGGTCAAAGAGGAGACATCGGGCCCTGAGCGGGAACAGACGGCAAACGCGGAAAGCGGGTCGGCAAAGGATGGCCCGGACAACGAGTCGATGCTGGCGCTGGCCGATCGACTGGCCGCAGGGGCCGAACGCCTGGACACGGGCGAACCGGCAGAAAAGATCCAGCATGTGGCGGCCATAGAGGCCGCTCCGGTCGAGGACGAGCGCAATCCCGAGCCCGAGGCGCGACTGGAGGTCAAGGGGGGGATCAAGCAGTCCCTGCGCCCGGTTCTGCGGCCGGAAGAGATGAAACAGACAGCAGCGGCCGGGCCCGCGACCGAACCCGAAGAGATCGACCCCGAGAGCATCGCCAAGGGAACGCGGCTGGCGCAGCTCGGCGCCTTTGAAAGCGCCGAAGTCGCGCGGCGCGAATGGGACCGCCTGAGCGAGAGATTTGGGGATTACCTCGAGGGAAAACAGCGTGTTATCCAGAAAGCGCAAAGCGGCGGGCGGACATTTTACAGGCTCCGCGCCATGGGATTTGCCGATCTCAACGATGCGCGGCGCTTCTGTTCGGCCCTGCAGGCCGAGCGGGGCGATTGCATCCCGGTGACGACACGGTGAGCCGCTTCGGCGCGACGATCCTCGATGCCGGGGGGCTGCGGCTGACGGCGGAGGAAAAGGCGTTCTTTCGCGAGGCCGATCCGTTCGGCTTCATCCTGTTCGCGCGCAATGTGGAGGGCCCCGGCCAGCTCGCCGCGCTCTGTATCGAGATGCGCGAGGCGGTGGGGCGAGAGGCGCTGATCACCATCGACCAGGAGGGGGGGCGCGTCCAGCGGCTGCACGCGCCGCAGTGGCGTGAATGGATACCACCGCTCGATCAGGTGGAGCGCGCCGGGGCAGGGGCCGCGCGGGTGATGTACCTGCGATATCGCATCATCGCGCATGAATTGCGGTCGCTTGGGATCGACAGCAATTGCGCACCCCTGCTGGATGTGGCGACGCCGTGGACCCATCCGTTCCTGCGCAACCGGTGCTATGGCGAGAGCGTTGCGACCGTGGCATGGATCGGGCGGGCAGTGGCACAGGCGCATCTGGACGGGGGCGTGTTGCCGGTGGTGAAGCATCTTCCCGGCCATGGCCGGGCGCAGAGCGACAGCCATCTCGAGTTGCCCCGGGTCAGTGCCGCGAAGAAAGCGCTGCAAGAGGTTGATTTCGCGCCTTTCCGTGCGCTTTCTGACATGCCGCTGGGGATGACCGCGCATTTGGTTTACGAGGCGCTGGATGCGGCCCCCGCGACGCTTTCGGCCCCGGTCATGGCGATGATCCGCGACGAGATCGGGTTCGATGGCCTGATCATGAGCGACGACATCTCGATGAAGGCGCTGGCGGGCGATCTTGGTGACCTGAGCCGGCAGGCGATCGCGGCAGGCTGTGACGTGGTGTTGCATTGCAATGGCACGCTGGACGAGAAACGCCGTGTGGCCGAGGCGGCAGGGCGGATGGGTGCGGTTGCCCAGGCCCGGGCCGAGCGGGCGCTGGCGTCGCGTCATGCGGCGGACGAGATTGACATCGCGGCGCTGGAAGCCGAGGTTGAGGCGCTTTCAAAGGGCGCTGTGGATGGCTGAGGACGAGTTCGAGGAAGACCGCCAATCGGTAAGCGAGCGGCTGGCCGCCGAGGCGCTGATCGTGGATGTGGACGGGTTCGAGGGGCCGCTTGATGTGCTGCTCACGCTGAGCCGGACGCAGAAGGTCGATCTGCGCAAGATCAGCGTGTTGCAACTCGCCCGGCAATACCTTGCTTTCGTTGAGAAAGCCAAGGCGCTACGGCTTGAGTTGGCGGCTGATTACCTTGTCATGGCGGCGTGGCTCGCGTTTCTCAAGTCGCGCCTGCTGCTGCCGCCCGACCCGAGCGAAGAGGGCCCGTCGGGCGAGGAGCTGGCGGCGCATCTGGCGTTCCAACTGGAGCGGTTGCAGGCGATGCGCGACGTGGCGGCGCGGCTTATGGCGCGGGACAGGCTGGGGCGGGATTTCTTTGCCCGGGGCATTCCGGAGGATGTGACGCGGGTGCGCAAGGTCCGGTTCACGGCCACGCTCCTCGACCTGATGCAGGGCTATGCGCGGATACGCACCCGCGACGAGTTTCGCCCCTATGCGATGGACCGTGACGCGGTCTGGACGATGGAACAGGCGCTGGAGCGGATGCGCGGGCTGATCGGGTTCGCGGGGCAGTGGACGGATATTGCGAGCTATGTTCCAGAGGGTTGGGACAGTGATCCGGCGCGGCGGCGGTCGTCGCTGGCCTCGACCTTCGCGGCCTCGCTCGAACTCGTGAAAGAGGGGCGGGTAGAGCTGCGCCAGGCCGAGACATTCGCGCCGATCGAGCTTCGCAGGAGAGATTAGGAGAATGTCGGAAGACATTGATAAAGAAGAAGAAAATGACCGTGATACCCTGTTCGACTCGCCCCCCATCGCCGAGCAGGAACGCATGGTCGAGGCCATTCTTTTCGCCAGTGCCGAGCCGGTGACGGTGCAGGAACTGAACGCGCGGATGCCCTTTGGATCAGATGCGGCCGAGGCGCTGGTGCATCTGCGCAAGCGTTATGAGGGGCGCGGCGTGCGCGTGGTCAAGGTCGGCGATGCCTGGGCGATCCGCACCGCGCCGGACCTCGGGTTCCTGATGCAGAAAGAGACGGTCGAGACCCGCAAGCTGAGCCGCGCGGCGATCGAGACATTGGCGATCATCGCCTATCACCAACCGGTGACGCGGGCCGAGATCGAGGAGATTCGCGGGGTGAGCGTGTCGCGCGGGACGGTCGATCAACTGCTTGAAATGGAATGGATTCGCTTTGGCCGGCGCAAGATGACGCCGGGGCGGCCGGTGACATTCGTGGTGACGCAGGGCTTTCTCGATCATTTCGGCCTGGAAAGTGCGCGCGACCTTCCGGGATTGAAAGACCTGCGCGCCGCGGGCCTGTTGGAAAGCCGTCCGCCGCCGGCATTGATGCCGCGTGCGGGCGAAGGAGAGGACGTGGACGAGGAAGAGGCATCGGAGGGGCAAAGCGAGCTGTTCGAGGATTGAGGACAGTCTCGCATGGCCGGATCGTGATTTGGTAAAGCCCGCGATCCGTGCCATATTGCGGGCAAATTGACCCTCTATATGGGCATGAGACAACGGCAGGAGGGCGCCATGAACGCCAACCAGATCATCAATCTCGTGATGCGGATGTTCATTCGCAAGGCCGTGGGACGCGGCATGAACGCGGGTATCAACCGACTGGCAGGAAAGGGAAAATCCCGTGAGGAGATGTCGCCAGAGGAGCGCCGCAAGGCACGGCAGGGCA
>HLSNC_1000083_pt1 | contig 131922 bp, 127 predicted proteins | sample HotLakmetagenome_2_FD_14041 | JGI IMG/M metagenome (IMG submission 14041)
CGGGCCGCGCCTGCGGCCTGCCTCGACCCGCCCGTCGGACGCCGCGGCGCAACCAGCGCCGCATCGGCAGGGTCGGGACGGTGGGCGCAGCGGCGCGGGCATTCCGCCCCTTCGGACATCGGCCGCGCGGGACAGCCGGCGGGGCGATCCCCGCGACCGGCCGCTTCCCGGTGGGAAGCGCGGCCCCGGTCGCAGGTCCTTCGCTGGCCCCCCGGCAGCGCGACGGAGGGCGTCACCCGTCCATCGCCTCCAAGTCGTCGATCATGGTTTCGATCATGCTCAGCCCCTTGTCCCAGAAGGCCGGGTCGGCGGCGTTCAGGCCGAAGGGCGCCAGCAGCTCCGAATGGTGCTTGGACCCGCCCGCCTTGAGCATCTCGAAATACTTGTCCTGGAAGCCCTCGGGCGCGGCCTCGTAGGCGGCGTAGAGCGCGTTCACCAGCCCGTCGCCGAAAGCATAGGCATAGACGTAGAAGGGCGAATGGACGAAATGCGGGATATAGGCCCAGAAGGTTTCGTAGCCCTCCATGAAGTCGAAGACCGGGCCCAGGCTTTCGCCCTGCACCGACATCCACAGGGCGTTGATGTCGTCGGGGGTCAACTCGCCGCCGCGGCGCGCCGCGTGCAGCTTGCATTCGAAATCGTAGAAGGCGATCTGGCGGACGACCGTGTTGATCATGTCCTCGACCTTGCCGGCCAGCAGGACCTTGCGTTCGGCCTCCGAAGGCGCCTCGGCCAGCAGTTTGCGGAAGGTCAGCATCTCGCCGAAGACCGACGCGGTTTCGGCCAGCGTCAGCGGGGTGGAGGACAAGAGTTCGCCCTGTTCGGCGGCCAGCACCTGGTGCACGCCATGGCCCAGCTCATGCGCCAGTGTCATCACGTCGCGCGGTTTGCCCAGGTAGTTGAGCATCACGTAGGGATGCACGTTCGTGACCGTGGGATGGGCGAAGGCGCCGGGGGCCTTGCCGGGCTTCACGCCGGCGTCGATCCAGCCCTTGTCGAAGAAGGGCGCGGCCAGGTCGGCCATGCGCGGGTCGAACCCGGCATAGGCGCTCATCACGGTGGTCTTCGCTTCGTCCCAGCCGACGATCCGGTCGCTTTCCATCGGCAGCGGGGCGTTGCGGTCCCAGACCTGCATCCTGTCGAGGCCGAGCCACCTGGCCTTGAGCGCGTAATAGCGGTGGCTCAGCCGCGGATAGGCGGCGACCACGGCGTTGCGCAGCGCCTCGACCACCTGCGGTTCCACGTCATTGGCCAGGTGGCGGCCGGTCTGGGGTGTTTCCATCCCGCGCCAGCGGTCCTCGATTTCCTTTTCCTTGGACAGGGTGTTGTGCACCCGGGCGAAGAGGCCGACATTGTCACCGAACACCCGGGCCAGTTCGCGGGCGCCCTTTTCACGGGCCGCGCGGTCCTGTTCGGACAGCAGGTTCAGCGTCGCCTCGATCCCCTGGACCTCTCCGTCGATCTCGAATTCCAGGCCGGCGATGGTTTCGTCGAACAGCTTGTTCCAGGCCGAGGCGCCGACAACGGATTGATCGTGCAGGAATTTCTCCAGCTCGTCGGACAGCTGATAGGGTTTCATCTTGCGGATGCGGTCGAAGATCGGCTTGAAGCGGGCCAGCCCGGCATCGGCACCGACCAGCCCGTCGATATGGGCATCCTCCATCCGGTTGAATTCCAGCGTCCAGAACACCAGCGGCGTGGTATGGGTGGTGATCCGGTCCTGGCAATCGGACAGGAACTTGGCGCGTTCGGGGTCGGTCGTCTTTTGATAATAGCGCAGGCCGGCGAAGGACATGATGCGGCCCGCGATCAGGTCGATCGCCTCGTAGCGCTGCACCGCCTCCAGCAGGCCCGCGGCATCGAGCCCGGCCAGCTTGCCTTCGTAATCATCGGCGAAGCTGCGGCAGGCCTCTTCCAGCCAGCCCATGTCGCGCGCGAGTTCGGGGGCGTCGGTGGTGGCATAGAGGTCGCTCAGGTCCCAGTCGGGCAGGTCGCCGAGGTCGCGGGCTCCGGTCGGTTCGGCATCGAAGACGGGCGTTTTCATGGGGGCCTCCTGCATCTGGTTTCGCCCTGTTTAGGGGGGCTCTGCGGGGAAGGCCAGTGGGCAGGCGCGCAGGGTCAGGCCTCGGCGGTCACGTGTCCGTCAAAGAAGGCCGCGCAGCGGTCCAAGATCGTCTTGCGCACCGTCGGCCCTTCCAGCAGGACCTCGTGACGGGCCCCGTCGATGACGATCAATTCGCCATTGGGCCAGGTGTCGATCCGCGCGCGGATCGCGGCGGCATCGACGATCGCCTCTTCGCTGCCCAGGAAGGTCAGGCAGGGCGTGGCCGGCGCGGGCCGGGCCATCAGGTCGCGCATCTCGGTCAGGCTTTCGTGCAACCAATGCAGCGACGGGCCGCCGATGCTGAGTTCGGGATGCTTGGTCACCTGTTCCTGCATCAGCGCGAACATCTGTGCGTCCGAGGTCAGGCGGTTCTCGTCCAGCCCGACACGCAGCACGTAAGGATCGCCGCGCTGGCCCGGCGCCATGACGCCGGAAAAGCCCAGAGGGCGCGACAGGGCCGACAGGCCCCAGGCGACCGGGCGCAGGGCCGGGCCCATGTAGATGCCCCATTTCGGCGCCGAAAAGACCGCGGTTTCGACCGGGTAGGCTTCGTAAAGCGCACGCAAGCCGATGCAGCCGCCCATGGAATGGCCGATCATGTGGAACGGCTCGGGCAGGCCCAGCTCGCGCGCCAGGGCCAGGGCGGCGCGGGCGTCGTGCTGGTAATCGGGAAACCGGCCGACATGGCCGATCAACTGGTTGCGATGCACCCGGTCGGCCAGGCCCTGGCCGCGCCAGTCGATGGCAAGCGAGGCATAGCCGCGCGCCGCCAGGTCGGCGGCGGTCAGGCCGTATTTCTCGACGAATTCGGTGCGGCCGGGAAACAGCAGGACCGTTCCCCGGGCGCCGGTGCTGGCAAAGACGCCGATGCGGATCCGCACCCCGTCGGCGGTGGTGCACCAATAGGCCGCCCCGGTGTCATTCCGGGCGATATCCGCGAAATAGGGGGCGGTTTCGGGCATCAGGACAGGACACCTGCCAGTTTCATCGCGGCGCCCATGTCGCCGTCGACGGTCAGTTTGCCGGCCATGAAGGCGGCCGTGGGGTTTTCGTCGCCCTCGAGGATCGCCTTGAAGGTCTCGGCGCTGGCGGTCAGCGTCACGGTGGCGGCATCGTCGCCGGCGCGGGCGCCGGAGCCGTCGATCATCACCGCGCCTTCCCCCTCGATCACGAACTTGGCGGTGTCGTCGAAAGACGCCCCGGCCAGCTTTGTGTTCAGGGCGGTCACCGCCTCGGTCACTACGTCGCTCATGTCACTTCCTTCTGATCAGGGTCCGCGGCCTCTGGTATCGGGCGCGCGGCGCGTTACATTCGCGACTATGGGCATGATGACTCGCAGCTTCAATTCTACCGTTGCGTCGCTGGCGACCGCAGTCTGGATTTCCATACTGGCGGTCGGGCCGGCGCAGGCACAGAGCGACCGAATCGAAGAATTGTTCGACGAATTGCAGCAGGTCGAGCCCGAGCGCGTGATGCGCATCGAAGAACAGATCTGGACCGAATGGTCGAAAAGCGGCTCCCCGGCGATGGATCTGTTGCTCAGGCGCGGCGAAGAGGCGCTGGAGGCCGGCAAGCCCGAACTGGCGGCAGACCACCTGACCGCGCTGATCGACCATGCGCCGGATTTCGCCGAAGGCTATCACGCCCGGGCGACGGCCTATTACGGCCTGGGCCTGATCGGGCCGGCGCTTGACGATCTGCGCCAGACCCTGGTGCTGGAGCCGCGCCATTTCGGCGCCATGGCCGGGTTCGCCGTGATCCTGGAGGAAGTCGGCCGCCCCGAGGATGCGCTGGCGGTCTGGCGCGAGGTCGAGAAGATCACGCCGAACAATCCGGATGTGCGGATGCAGCTTGAGCGGCTCGAGCTGGAACTGGAGGGCCGGGCGCTCTGACGCGCACCGGTTGGGCTGACAGCGATGACCCAGCGTGGCACGGTCACGGCCGTCCTTGGCCCGACCAATACCGGCAAGACGCATTACGCGATCGAGCGGATGCTGGCCTATCGCACCGGCGTGATCGGCCTGCCGCTGCGGCTGCTCGCGCGCGAGGTCTTTGACCGGATCGTCGGCTTGCGCGGCCCCAATGTGGTGGCCCTGGTCACCGGCGAGGAGCGGATCGTGCCGGACCGGGCGCAATACTGGGTCTGCACGGTCGAGGCGATGCCCGAGGGCATGGGCTGCGATTTCCTGGCCGTCGACGAGATCCAGCTGTGCGCCGATCCCGAGCGCGGCCATGTCTTCACCGACCGGCTGCTGCGCGCCCGCGGCCAGCACGAAACGCTGTTCCTGGGCTCCGAAACCATGCGCGCGGCGATCCAGGCCCAGGTGCCGGGGGTCGGGTTCCTGAAGCGCGAGCGGTTCAGTGAATTATCGTGGTCAGGTTCGAAAAAGCTAAGCCGCATGCCGCGCCGATCGGCGATCGTGGGCTTTTCGGTCGAAAATGTCTATGCGATCGCCGAGTTGCTGCGCCGTCAGAAAGGCGGCGCGGCGGTGGTGATGGGCGCGCTGTCGCCGCGGACCCGCAACGCCCAGGTCGAGATGTATCAGAACGGTGACGTGGATTACCTGGTCGCCACCGATGCGATCGGCATGGGGCTGAACCTGGATATCGACCATGTGGCGTTTTCGGCGCTGTCCAAGTTCGACGGGCGCCGGATGCGCCCGCTGGCCGCCGATGAACTGGCCCAGATCGCCGGCCGCGCCGGGCGGCACACCAGCAACGGCAGTTTCGGCGTGACCGGCGAAGCGCCCGAGATCGAGCCGGCGGTGGTCGAGGCGATCACCAGCCACAGCTTTCGCCCGGTGCGCAAGCTGCACTGGCGCAATGCGCGGCTGAACTTCGGCTCTGCCGCCCGGCTGATCGCGGCGCTGGAGGAACGGACCGAGGATGAATGGCTGACCCGGGTGCGGGAATCGGACGATCTGCGCGCGCTCAAGGCGCTGGCCGAGGATCCGGTGATCGCTGCGCGGGCGTCTGACGGGTCCTCGGTCCGGCTGCTGTGGGATGTTTGCCGGGTGCCGGATTTCCGCGGCATTTCGGCCGCCGAACATGCAAGCCTGCTGACCGAAATCTTCGGCTTTCTGCATGAGAACGGCCATGTCCCCGAAGATTGGCTGGCCCGCCAGGTCAGGCGGATCGACAACCCCCAGGGCGATATCGACATGTTGTCGCGGCGGTTGGCGTTCATCCGCACATGGACCTATGTCGCGCAGCGCAAGGGCTGGGTTCTTGATCAAGAGCATTGGCGCGGCGCCACGCGCGCGGTAGAAGACCGATTGTCGGATGCGCTGCACGGCGCACTGACGCAAAGATTTGTGGACCGGCGCACATCCGTGCTGCTGCGCCGGCTCAAGCAACGGGAGGGCCTCGTGGCCGACGTGAACGATCAAGGTGAAGTCAGCGTGGATGGTCAGGTGCTGGGCCGTCTGGAAGGGTTCCGGTTCCGTCAGGACCAGACCGCGACACCGGACGAGGCCAAGACGCTGCGCCAGGCCGCCGCCGCGGCGCTGACCCCGCAATTCCACCTGCGCGCCGACCGGTTCTACAACGCGCCCGATACCGAGATCGATTTCACCGAACAGGGCGGGCTGATGTGGGGCGCACAGGCGGTGGGCAAGCTGGTCTCGGGCGACGACCCGCTCAAGCCGCGGGTCCGCGCCTTCGTCGATGACGAGGCCGGGCCGGAGGTGGTGCAGAAGGTCGAACGGCGCCTGCAGCATTTCATCGACCGCAAGATCGCCAAGGATTTCGAACCTTTGCTGAAGCTGCGCGACGATCCTGAGCTGACCGGCCTGGCCCGCGGCTTTGCCTATCGGCTGGTCGAGGCCTTCGGCGTCATCCCCCGCGGCGACATCGCCGACGAGGTGCGCGCCCTGGACCAGGACGCCCGCGGCGCCCTGCGCAAACATGGTGTGCGGTTCGGGCAGTTCACGATCTTTCTGCCGCTGCTGCTGAAACCGGCGCCGACGCGGCTGCGGCTGGTGTTGTGGGGCCTGGCCCAGGGGCTGGATGCCTTTCCCGAGGCGCCGCCGCCGGGCCTGGTCACGGTGCCGGCCACGGATATGCCCCGGGGCGCCTGGGCGATGTCGGGCTACCGCGCGGCGGGCGAAAGGGCGATCCGGATCGATATGCTGGAACGGCTGGCCGACATGCTGCGCGACCGTGACAGCCGGGCCGGGTTCGAAGCCGGCGCCGACATGCTGTCGATCACCGGCACCACGCTGGAGCAGTTCGCGGATCTGATGCAGGGCCTGGGCTACAAGGCCGAACGCGGCGAACGCGAAAAGGTCCGCGAGGCCCCGGTTGCGGCCCCGGTTGCGGCCCCCGTCGTGGTCCCCGTCGCGACCCCGGTCGCGGCCGGAGAGCCCGGAACACCCCCGGAAACGCCGCCCGAACAGCCCCCCGAAACGCCGCCCGCGCCGCCGCAGGAAACGCCGGTCGACCCGCCGTCCGAAACCCCGGCCGAACCGCCGCAGGAGGTTCCGCAGGACACCCCGACCGAAGTGCCGCCGATGGCTCCGCCCGAAGCCCCGATGATGGCGCCAGCCGAAGCGGCCGCCGCGCCCGAGATCGAGGTGTTCTATACCTTCACCTGGGGCGGGCGCCGGGGCGGTGCCGACCGGCGCGGTGCGGGTGACAGGCGGGGCCCGGCCGCCGGTCAGAAACCCAAGCCGCGCGGCAAGGGCAAACCGCGTCAGGGCGCCAAGGGCGGCGGCAAGCCGCAGCCGGACAAGCAGCGCCAGTTCGAGGCCCGGCCGCCGAAAAAGGACAAGCCGATCGACCCGGACAATCCGTTCGCCGCCGCGCTGGCGGGGTTCAAGACCGAGTGACCGACGCGGCCGAGACGATCCGGCTGGACAAGTGGCTTTGGCAGGCGCGCTTTTTCAAGACCCGGGGCCTGGCCACCAGGCTGGTCGGCGCCGGCAGGGTGCGTGTCGATGGCCAGCCGGTCAGCAAGCCGGCGCGCGCCGTCGGGCCCGGCGCGGTGCTGACCTTTCCGCAAGGTGACCAGGTGCGGGTGGTGCGGGTCCTGGCCTGTGGTCTCCGGCGGGGTCCGGCGCCCGAGGCCCGGGCGCTCTACGAGGACCTGACCGAGTGGAAAACCGCCGGTCCGCGAAACCCCGCCTATGACGGCGGCGGCCGGCCCGACCGGCGCGACCGCGACGCCCTGGCGCGGCTGCGCGGGCGCGGGGATGCTTGAAGGGCCGGGCGGCTTGTTCTAGGTGAGGCACAGACAGACAGGATCCTGACCCATGACCTATATCGTCAACGACAACTGCATCGCCTGCAAATACACCGATTGTGTCGAGGTCTGCCCCGTGGATTGCTTCTACGAGGGCGAGAACATGCTGGTGATCCATCCCGACGAATGCATCGATTGCGGGGTCTGCGAACCTGAATGCCCGGCCGACGCGATCCGCCCCGATACCGAGGCGGACATGGAGAAATGGGTCGAGTTCAACCGCAAGTATTCCGAGATGTGGCCGGTGATCATCTCCAAGAAGGATCCGCTGCCGGGGGCCGAGGAAATGGACGGCAAGCCGGGCAAGATGGAGCTGTTCTCGGAAAAGCCGGGCGAGGGCGGCTAGGCGATTCGCTGCGCCGTGCTGCGATGCGGCAAGTGAAACAGGGGCGATGGCCCTGATTTTACAGGGTTTCGCAGTCGCCATGCATGCATGTGCTTCTCTGGGGCCGCTTTTTGTGGTATGCTCGGTAGAATGCCGGTGAATACCTGATCCGAGACAGACTGCCCGACCCGACGGAGCCTGTGCGCGCCGCCGGATCGCGTGTCGTTTGTGCCCGGTTCGGCGAGGAAAGGAAACCGATGAGCAAGAGCAAGAAAAACGGGTTCGCGCCCAATGACTTCGTGGTTTATCCCGCCCATGGTGTGGGCAAGATCGTCTCGATCGAGAAACAGGAAGTGGCGGGGTTCGAACTGGAACTCTTCGTCATCTCGTTCGAAAAGGACAAGATGACCCTGCGGGTGCCGACCAACAAGGCGACCGAGGTGGGCATGCGCTCGCTGTCGTCGCCCGACGTGGTGGCCGATGCGATGAAGACGCTCAGGGGCAAGGCCCGGGTGAAAAAGGCGATGTGGTCGCGCCGGGCCCAGGAATACGAGCAGAAGATCAATTCCGGCGACCTGATCGCCATCGCCGAGGTGGTGCGCGACCTGCACCGCGCCGACGACCAGCGCGAGCAGAGCTATTCCGAGCGCCAGCTTTACGAGGCGGCGCTGGAGCGGCTGACGCGCGAAATCGCGGCGGTGTCGAACGGGTCGGAAACCGATGCGGCCAAGGAAATCGACAGCGTGCTGGTGGGCCGCGCCGCCTGAGCCGGACCGCCTGTTGCCACACTGAGAAAGCCGCGTTCCGGGGAACGCGGCTTTCGCAGTTTTGCGGGACCGGTTGCGGGCGCGCGCCCGTCAGTCGAGCGCGCGCCAGCCGATATCGGTGCGGTTGAAACCATCCGCCCAGTCGATCCGGTCGATCATCGCATAGGCGCGGTCACGGGCCTGTTGCAGCGTGGCCCCGCGGGCGGTGACGTTCAGGACGCGGCCGCCATTGGCCAGGATGCGGCCGTGATCCTCGACCGTGCCGGCGTGAAAGACCATGTGGGCGCTGTCCTCGGGCAACGCGTCCAGGCCGTTGATCTCGGTGCCTTTTGCGTAGGGTCCGGGATAGCCGCGCGCGGCCATGACCACGGTCATGGCGTGATCGTCGGCCCAGTTGACGCGGACCTGGTCCAGCCGCCCGGCGGCGCAGGCCTGGATCAGGTCGAGCGCCTGGGCGCCCAGCCGCAGCATCAGCACCTGGGCCTCGGGATCGCCGAAGCGGGCATTGTATTCGACCAGGCGGGGGTCGCCGTTCTCGATCATCAGCCCGACATAGAGCACGCCCTGGTAGGGGGTGCCGCGCCGGGCCATTTCGCGGATCGTGGGGCGGACGATCCGGTCCAGGGTCTTTTGCACCACCGCGTCGGTCAGCACCGGGGCCGGGGAATAGGCGCCCATGCCGCCGGTATTGGGGCCGGTGTCGCCATCGAAGGCGCGCTTGTGGTCCTGGGCGGTGCCGATCGGCAGCAGGGTTTCGCCGTCGCACAGCACGAAGAAGGAGGCCTCTTCGCCGGTCATGAATTCCTCGATCACCACCTCGGCGCCGGCGGCGCCGAACTGCCCGTCGAACATGTCGTCGATGGCGGCCAGTGCCGTGGCCTCGTCCATCGCCACGATCACGCCCTTGCCGGCGGCCAGCCCGTCGGCCTTGATGACGATCGGTGCCCCTTGGGTCTTGATGTATTCCCTGGCCGCGCCGGTTTCGGTGAAGCGGGCATAGGCGGCGGTCGGGGCACCGCAGGCGTCGCAGATTTCCTTTGTGAAGGCCTTGGAGGCTTCGAGCCGGGCGGCGGCGGCCGACGGTCCGAAAACCGAAACCCCCGCGGCGCGCAGATCGTCGGCGACACCGGCGGCCAGCGGGGCTTCGGGGCCGATGATGACCAGGTCGATGGAATGGGTTGCGGCGAAATCCACCACCGCGGCGCCGTCCTCGATCTCCAGGGCGGGGCAATCGGCGATCCGGGCGATCCCGGCATTGCCCGGGGCGACGATCAGCCGGTCGCATTTGGGGTTCTGCTTGACCGCCCAGGCCAGGGCATGTTCCCGCCCGCCGCCGCCGAGGATGAGAATGTTCATGCCGCCCGCCTTTCGCTTGGATCGTGGGCGTTCTAAGGTCGCCGGAATAGCAGCACAAGGGCCGGACATGGACCTGATCGACGATCCCGCACCGGGGCAGAACACGCCGGAATTCTCGGTCAGCGAGCTGTCGGGCGCGGTCAAGCGCGCGATCGAGGGCGAATTCGGCTTCGTCCGGGTCCGCGGCGAGGTCGGCCGCGTGGTGCGCGCCCGGTCCGGGCATCTCTATTTCGACCTCAAGGACGATCGCAACGTGCTGGCCTGCACCACCTGGAAGGGCCAGGTCGGCGGCCTGTCGGTGATCCCCGAAGAGGGGATGGAGGTGGTCGCCCAGGGGCGCATGACCACTTTCGGCAGCCAGTCGAAATACCAGCTGAACGCGACCGAGGTGGTGGTGGCCGGCGAAGGCGCGCTGATGGCGATGCTGGAGCGGCGCAAGAAGGCGCTGGCCGCCGAAGGGCTGTTCGACGAGGCGCGCAAGCGGCCGCTGCCCTATCTGCCCGAGGTGATCGGGGTCATCACCAGCGCCCAGGGCGCGGTGATCCGCGACATCCTGCACCGGCTGCGCGACCGGTTCCCGCGCAAGGTGCTGGTCTGGCCGGTGGCGGTACAGGGCAAGGACTGCGCGCCTCAGGTGGCCCGGGCGATCGCCGGCTTCAACGCCCTGGCGCCGGGCGGCGCGCTGCCTCGGCCCGATCTGCTGATCGTCGCGCGCGGCGGCGGGTCGATCGAGGATCTTTGGGGCTTCAACGAGGACATCGTCGCCCGGGCGGCAGCGGCCAGCGACATCCCGCTGATTTCCGCCGTCGGGCATGAAACCGACACGACGCTGATCGATTTCGCCGCCGACCGCCGCGCGCCCACGCCCACCGCGGCGGCCGAGATGGCGGTGCCGGTGCGGCTCGATCTTCTGGCGACGGTCGACCAGTTCGGCGCCCGGCTGACCCGGGCCGCGGGCGATGCGGTGGCGCGGCGGCGCCAGCGGGTGCGCGACCTGGGCCGGCTGCTTCCCCGGCCGGAGCAGTTGCTGGACCAGGCGCGGCAGCGCTTCGACGTCTGGGACGGCCGGCTGGAGACCGGCCTGCGCGGCGCGGTCCAGCGCAAGCGGCAAGGCCTGGCCGAGGCCGCGGGCGGCCTGCGGCCCAGTGCCATGCGGCGCGGCCTGGTTCAGGCGCGCGACCGGCTGGAGCGTTGGGCCAGCCTGCTGGCGCCGGCGCTGACGCGGCAGGTGGACCGGCGCCGGGATCGGCTGGCCGACCGGGCCGGACGCCTGTTGCCGGACCGGATCGTGCAGGGCGTGGCACGGGGCCGGGGCCGGCTGGACGAAGTGTCGGGCCGGCTGGCCGGTGCCGCCGCGGGGCAGGAACGCGCAAGGCGGGCCCGGCTGGAGGCGCTGGAGCGGATGCGCGAGACGCTGGGCTATCAGGAGACCCTGCGGCGCGGCTATGCGGTGGTGCGCGGCGATGGCGCGGTGGTGACCGGGCTGAAAGCCGCGCGGGCCGCGTCCGCGCTGGAAATCCAGTTCGCCGACGGGCGCCTGACGATCGGTGCGGCGCCGGGACCGAAGAAGGCCCGCAAGGACCCGCCCCCCGACCAGGGCAGCCTGTTCTGAGCCTCAGGCGCCGAAACCCGGGCAGGTGATTTCCTCGTCCGGGGCGGGCGGGCGCAGAAAGGCGACAAAGCCGCTGTCGACATGGATCGCGCGCAGTTGGTCGCCGGCTTCGAAATACAGCCAGCATTCCGGGCCGTCGCCGTCGATATCCTCGTCATAGGCGAAACAGATCGCCGCGCCCTCGGGATACCAATGGCCCGGGCGGCAGGCGCGCTCGTCCAGGAAATGCCAGATCACCCGCCGCCCGGGCAGATAGATCTCGGCGCCATAGGGGACGCCCGTCTCGGTGTCATGGGCGAAGGTGCCGCCCCTGGTGAAGGCTTCGAATTCCTCCGCGGTCAGGGGGCGGTCCTGGGCGCCGGCCGGAACGGCGAACATGGCGAGGGCAAGGACAGTCAGGCGCATCCGCTCAGGCCCCCGGTCCGGCGCAGACCAATGGCGCGGCATCGCCCTTTTCGACCAGTTCGACCATGGGCGCGTCGACATCGTTCACAATCAGCTTGCCGTCGCGTTCATAGACGAACCAGCAGCCGGGGACGTCGTCGGGGCCATAGACGAAACAGATCGCGTCGCCTTGGGCGAACCATTCCCCGGCGGTGCATTCGTCGCGATCGACCTGCCACAGGACCTGGCGGTTCGCCATGTAATATTCGACCCCGACCGCACCGTTGGGATAGCGCCAGCCGATGGTGCGGCCCTCGGTGATGGCGTCGAATTCATCGGGGGTGACGGTGCGTTGGCCGTCGATCGTCGGGGCGGTCTGGGCGGCCAGCGGCGCCGGAGACAGCGCGAGGGCAAGGCAAAGGGCGCGAACCGGGCGCATCGGGTCAACCTTTCGACGGGGCCCCGGGGGCGGGGCGTTCGGCACCATCCTGCCAGTCCGCGACGCGCGGGTCCATGACCCGGCGCCAAAGTCGCGGAAACAGCGCCAGCGTCGCCATGGCCGGCAGCGACCGGGGCAGGACCGGCATGTCCTCGGTCAGGCGCAGCGCCGGATAGACCCGGGCCGGATGGGTGTGGTGGTCGGAATGGCGCGGCGCGTTCAGCATCAGCGCCGACGAGAACCAGTGCGGCGCATTCCAGGAATGCCGCACGCCCATCGGTTCGGGCCGTCCGTCCGGGCGCGGCCGGCGCTGCAGCCCGTAATGCTGGACGTAATCCGACATCAGCAACTGGACCTGCGCCATCAGCGACAGCCCGATATAGCCCGCCAGCCCGACCGGTCCGCCGATCAGCGCGGCCAGGGCCAGAAAGCCCGCGCCCCCGGCAAGGTAGCTCAGGTAGGGATTGCGCCAGCGCGGGCGGCCGGCGCGTTCGGCCCGGGCGCGTTCGGCGGCCAGCCCGGCGCGGAATTCCCCCGGCCAGGCGCGCCGGATGAAACGATAAAGCCCTTCGCCGCGCCGGGCGCTGTTGGGATCGTTCTTTGTCGCCGCATGGACGTGATGCACCAGCAGATGGGCCGAGGCATGCTGGCCATACAGCATCGAGATATAGACCCATTTCCCCAGACCATGCAGCCATCGTGCGCCGCGATGGATCAATTCATGGGCATTGGAATTGCTGACCTGGCCCATGAACTGAACCGCGCCGAAGAACAGCACGACCCGTTCCCAGCCGGCCAGGCCGGTGCGCCCCGCCAGGGCGGCGACAACCAGGGCCAGCAGCGCGAAATGCACTGCCGCCAGCGCCACCGACAGCGTGTCGGCGTGGGGAAACTCGGCCCCCTCGGGGGCGTTTTCGGTGGCCCGGGCAACGGCCTCGTCCAGGGTCGCGGTCAGCAGGGTCATCCAGACCAGCCCGGCGACGGCCCAGACGCCGCCCAGAACGGCCCCGAGGCCAAGAAGCGTCGGCGCGCCGAGGGTTGCGATGGCGAACAGGCGGAGCGGAGCGGTCACTTTCGGGCCTTGAACTGGCAAAGGGTCGGCGGGACGATAACAACGGCGACGGCGAAGGTGGAGTCTCCGAAAGGCCGCAGATGGGTATCCTTGCGATCTTTTGTGCCGCGGCGCTGGCCGCGCTGTTCTGGGTGCGTTTTGCCCTGGCGCCGGCCTCGTGGCCGAAATCGGCGGTCAAGACCGGGTCGGTCGCCTTGCTGGCCGTCGCGGCCCTGGGCGCGGGGGCGCCGTGGGTCGCGCTGGCGCTGGCCCTGGGGGCGGCGGGCGATTTCAGCCTGTCGCGGCCGGGAAGGCGCTGGTTCCTGGCCGGCATGGCGGCTTTCGCGGCCGGGCATCTGGCCTATGCCGGGCTGTTGCTGGGCCTTGGGCCGCCCCGATTGCACGTCGCGCCGATGGTGGCGCTGGTGGTCTTCGGGCTGGTGATGGGCGCGCTGTTGTGGCGCCCGACGGGGGCGCTGCGCGGACCGGTGCTGGCCTATGTGGCGGTGATCGTCGCGATGGGCCTGGCGGCGCTGGGCCTGCCGGCGGGGCAGGGCGGCCGGATCGTGCCGGCGGTGCTGCTGTTCATCCTGTCCGACAGCCTGCTGGCGGCCGAGCTGTTCTGGGCCCGTGACCCCGGGCTGCGGCGGGGGCTGGGTCTGGCGGTCTGGCCCTGCTACTGGTTGGCCCAGCTGGGCCTTCTGCTCGGGTTGGCCGGGTCGGGCAGCTTTGCACCTTAACCTTTCCGCCGCGGGCGATTAGGTGTGAAGGCGAGCATATCGAGGAGCCGCCGCGCATGTCGTTTTTCGGGAAACTCAAGGATCGCCTGTTCCGGTCCTCGTCAAGGCTGGAGGAAGGCCTGGACGCGATCGTCGAGGATGGCGGCACCGCGGAAGAGCTTGCCGAGGACACCTCCCGGCACGCCCCGGCGCCCGGACCGCAGCCCGCGCCCGAACCGGAGGAGGCGCCCGAACCGGAGGAGGCGCCCGCGCCCGCACCAGCCTCCCAAACGCCGCCGGACGCGGCGCCGGACACCCCGCCGGCCCAGCCCCCCGCGCCAGAGCCGACCCCGGAGCCCGCCTTTACCCGGGGTTCCGAGCCGGCCCCCGAGCCCGATCCGGAACCGGCCCCGGTCCCGGTCGAGCCGGTCAAGATCGAGGACGCCGCCGCCGCGCAGGATGAGCGCAAGCCGGGTCTGATCGGCCGTCTGCTGGGCCGGGGCGAGGCGAAAACGGTGGTGCGGCGCGAACTGGACGACGCCATGCTCGAACAATTGGAGGAATTGCTGATCGCCGCCGATATGGGCGTCGAGACCGCGTTGCGCGTGACCGCCAACATGGCCGAGGGCCGCTATGGCAAGCGGCTGTCGACGGACGAGATCAAGACCCTGCTGGCCGGGGAAATCGCCCGGATCATGGACCCGGTCGCCCGGCCGCTGCCGCTATATCCGTCCAAGCCGCAGGTGGTGCTGGTGGTCGGCGTCAACGGGTCGGGCAAGACCACGACCATCGGCAAGCTGGCCAGCCAGTTCCGCGAGGCCGGCAAATCGGTCGTGATCGCCGCCGGCGACACCTTCCGCGCCGCGGCGGTGGAGCAATTGCAGATCTGGGGCGACCGGGCCGGGGTGCCGGTGCTGACCGCGCCCGAAGGCTCGGACCCGGCCAGCCTGGCCTTCGACGCGCTGACCAGGGCGCAGGCGGATGGCGCCGATCTGCTGATGATCGACACGGCGGGCCGGTTGCAGAACCGCGCCGACCTGATGGAGGAGCTGGCCAAGATCGTCCGGGTGATCCGCAAGAAGGACCCCGATGCGCCGCACAACACCCTGCTGGTGCTGGATGCCACCACCGGCCAGAACGCCCTGAGCCAGGTCAAGACCTTCCAGGAGCTGGCCGATGTGACCGGCCTGGTGATGACCAAGCTCGACGGGACCGCCAAGGGCGGGGTGCTGGTGGCGCTGGCCGACAGGTTCGGCCTGCCGATCCATGCGATCGGCGTGGGCGAACAGATCGACGACCTGGCCCCCTTCGACCCCGAGGAGTTCGCCGCGGCGCTGACCGGGGCGGCGCGGTGACGGCGGCGTTGGCCGCGCTCGCGCCGCTGCTGGACGCGCGACGGACCGACGCAAGCGATGCAGGGTTTCTGCCCGGGCCGGTCGAGGCCGTGGTCGGCCTGGCTCCGGCACTCTGGACGCCGCGGCGCAGGAGGTTCTGGCCTGGCGCGGACCCCTGCCGGATTCTGGCGCCCGGGCCGCGGTCGGGACCCTGCCGGACGATCGGCCGGCGGATGGCCGGATGGAGGGCGCGCGGCCGACGGATCCGCCCCTGCCCGTTGCCAGGACGGTGCTTTGGCTGCTTTATGCCGGAAAGCCGCGGATCGGCCTGGACCCGGCATCGCTGCTCGACACCCTGTCGATCGGCGCGACCTGGAATGTGAAATGAAACGGTGTCGGAGGTCTGCATGAAACGGGGTCTGATCGGGGTGGCGCTGGCGCTGGCGCTGGGCGTGGGGGGCGCGCAGGCGCAGGACCGCATGACGCAACCGCTGTGCGACGCGGGACCGGGCGCGGTCTTCGGGCTGGTCGGGCAGGACGTGCCCGAGATCATCGGCCAGCCAAGGGTCGATGAGGCCGGCTGGTGCGTGCTCGAGGCCGTGCAGGTCTTCGAAGGCTCTTTCAATGCCGTCATCGACAGGCTGCGCTGGCGCGGCGCCGACATGGCCCGGCTTGTCGACGCGGGTCTGCCGCCGCGTAGCCTGGACCTCGAGATGGTAGGCCTGCGCCAGCAACCGAAGGTCGACTACGATCCACTCTACAGCTACCTGATCGGTGTCCAGTTGCATCGCAATGCCATCGACGCGACCCTGACGGTGCGCTGGGATGGCGTGCAGAAGGCGCTGATCCTCGACCGGCTTGCGATCGACTTTCCCGGCGAGAACCGGGTCGAGGCCTCGGCCCGGCTGGACGGCATCGACCTGACCGATACCGGCACGATGCAGATGAGCATCGGCACGGTCGCGCTGTCCGATCTGGACCTGTTGGTCGAAAGCAACGGGTTGTTCGAGGATTTTCTGCTGTTTCCGCTGGGGTTCACGCTGCTGGAGCATGGCGACACCCCGCCCGAGGTGCAGGTGCGCTGGTGGATCGGCCAGGCGCAGCGCCTGGTGGCGGGGCTGTCGGACGAGCTGCTGCCGCCGCGCAGCAAGGCGGCGCTGAGCGCGCTGCTGGACGAGATGCCGATGCCGTCGGGCATCCTGCGCCTGACCCTCGATACGGCCGAGCCGCTTGGCGTGATGCGGGTGCTGCTGGCCGCCGGAGACGAGCCCGACCCGGCGGTGCTGATCGACACGGTCCTTGCCGGCGCGACGCTGATCGCCGACTGGCAGCCCACGCCGGAGCGCGCGCGATGAGGGCGCTGGCGCTGACGCTTGCCCTGCTGGCCGGTCCGGTGGCGGCCGAACGGATGACCCTGGGCAATTGCATCGCCGGGCTGGAGGCCCTTGCGGAGCGTTCGAATGCCGCCCTCGACGCCACGGTGCGGCGGTTGCGGCAGGGCGTGACCGGCGATGGCTGGTGCGAAATGCGCGGCACCCAGCCGGGGATCGAAGAGCTCGGCTTTGACCGGCTGTTGTGGCGCGCCGAGGGGATCGACGGCTTCATCGCCGAGGGCACGCCGCCGATGGCGTTGTCGGTTCGGGTGCTGGGCCTCCGGCCAGACGATGCGCCCGTCGGGGCGGTTTTCGACGCCTCGCTGGTGCTCCGCCAGGTGCCCGAGGCCCGGCAATTGCTGGTCGAGGAACTGCGCGTGACCTCGTCGCTGGGCGACGAGGTCCATATCACCGCGGTGTTCGACCGGGTCGATGTCTCGACCTGGTCGATGGCGCAGGTCAGCCTGGGGTCGCTGCTGCTGACCCGGGTGATCCTGCGGGCCGAACTGGAACCGATCCTGGCCCGGGCCCTGTGGTCGGAGTTGAGCGTCGAATTCAAAGGCGACCCGGGCGCGGCGCGGGCGGCGGTCGAACGGGGGCTGGACGCGCTGCCCGACACCTTGCTGGCGCCCGGGGCCGATGCCCAGATCCTGGCCTTTGTCGACGACATGCCGAGCCCGCGCGGGGAGTTGGAAATTGGGCTGAGCGCCGATCCGGGGCTTGGGGTCCTGCAATTCGTGCTGTACGGACAAAGCCTGTATGCCGCGCTCGGGCAGGCGCCTGTGCCCGCGCTGCAAGGCGTGACGATCGACGTGATCTGGGCGCCGGAATGACCCCCTGAGCCCGGCCGAATGGATCATCACGCTTGAGGGCACGCCTGCCGGGGCGCGGGCGGCGCTGATCCTGGCGCTGACCAGCGCGCTGGCCCATGCGGTGTTCGGCGCGCTGCAGAAAGGGCGGTTCGACCCCTGGATCACCCGGGGCGCGATCGACGCCTGGCTGGTGGTGATCTCGGCCCCCGTGGCCCTGCTGCTGGTGCCCTGGCCGGACGGGCGCGGGGCGCTGATCCTGGCCGGCGCGGTGGCGATCCATTTCCTTTACAAGGTCACGGTGGCGCTGGCCTATCAGCGCGCGGCCTATACGGTGGTCTACCCGGTGATCCGGGGCACCGGGCCGGTTGTGACGGTGCTGGCGGCCTCGGTCCTGTTCCAGGAGCATTTCACGCCCGCGCAATGGCTGGGGGTCGCCTGCCTGTCGGGCGCGATGGGCCTGCTGGCGCTGCGCAACCTTGCGGTCGATCCACAGGCGCGGGCCGGGATCGGCGCCGGGATGGCCTGGGCCGTGGCCGGCGGGCTGATGGTCGCGCTCTATACCGTCTACGACGCCTGGGGGATCCGGCAAAGCGCCGATCCCTTCACCTTCCTGGCCTGGTTCTTTTTCGTCACCGCGCTGGATTTTCCGCTGCTCGCGCTGTGGCGCATCCGCCGCTACGGGATGCCGGTGCGGGCCCGCGGGCTGGTCTGGCGCGGGCTGGCCGGGGCTTTGATCGCCTGGGTCAGCTTCGGCGGGGTGATGCTGGCCACGCGGCTGGACAAGGTCGGCGAGGCGGCGGTGCTGCGCGAAACCTCGACCGTGTTCGCGGCGCTGATCGGCTGGTTCATCCTGGGCGAAACCGTGGGAAAGCGGCGGCTGATCCTGATGGCCCTGATCGCTTTGGGGGCTGTCATTGTCGAACTGGGCGCATAGATAGGCCCCATGAGCGATGCCAAGACGATTCCGCCAAAGCTGAAATGGGCGCTGGAACTGGGCCCGACCCTGGCCTTCCTGGTGCTGTATTTCCTGATCAAGGACCGGACCTTCACGATCGGCGGAACCGCCTATTCGGGTTTCATCGTCGCCACGGTGATCTTCATCCCGGTGATCCTGACGGCGATCGCGGTGAACTGGCGCCTGACCGGGAAATTGTCGCGGATGCAGGTGTTCACCGCCGGGATGGTGATCGTCTTTGGCGGTTTGACCGCCTATTTCAACGATGAACGCTTCTTCAAGATGAAGACGACGATCGTCTACGGGCTGTTGGCCTCGGTTCTGGTGCTGGGCCTGATCCTGCGCAAAAGCTGGCTGGAATACATGATGGGCGATCTGATCCCGATGCGCCACGAGGGCTGGATGATCATCGCCCGCGGCATGGCGATCGGGTTCGCCGGCGCGGCGGTGCTGAACGAGGTGATCTGGCGCACCCTGCCGACGCCCTGGTGGGTGACGCTGGAAAGCATCGCCCTGCCGCTGGCGCTGTTCGGCTGGATCTTTTTCGTGATGATGAAGGCCGAGCCCTATCTGATCGAGGAAGAGGCCGGCGGCGACGGGCCCGAGTGATCGGCGCTTGACAGCCCCGGCCGGCCCGGCTATCCGGCGCGCTCATTGGTGTTGGCGGCCCCCGCAAGGGGATGCCTGTCGGGCTTCGGCCAGAGGACAACGCCCTTCAAACCGGCATCAGGTCGGAGTCGAAGCCAGGCCCACGGGCGAGCGGAAACGCGATTTCGTCCTGAAAAGTGGGAACCGGTTTTCGGATCCAGTCGAAATGCCCCCAAAGAAGGAGATCAGACGGTGACCAAACGCACCTCTGCCAAGTACAAGATCGACCGCCGGATGGGCGAAAACATCTGGGGTCGTCCGAAATCCCCGGTCAACCGCCGCGAATACGGCCCCGGCCAGCACGGCCAGCGCCGCAAGGGCAAGATGTCCGATTTCGGCCTGCAGCTGCGCGCCAAGCAGAAGCTGAAGGGCTATTACGGCGACCTGACCGAAAAGCAGTTCCGCCGCATCTTTGGCGAGGCCGAGCGTCAGCGCGGCGATACCGGCGAGCTTCTCATCGGCCTGCTGGAGCGTCGCCTGGACGCCGTCGTCTATCGCGCCAAGTTCGTGCCGACCGTGTTCGCCGCGCGTCAATTCGTGAACCACGGCCATGTCCTGGTGAACGGCAAGCGGGTCAACATCCCCTCCTACCGGGTCAAGGAAGGCGACGTGGTCGAGGTCCGCGAGCGGTCCAAGCAGCTGGCCTCGGTGCTGGAAGCGACCCAGCTGCCCGAACGCGACGTGCCCGATTACCTGGATGTCGACCATTCCAAGATGACCGCGACCTTCGTGCGCACCCCGGGCCTGGGCGATGTGCCCTATGCGGTCCAGATGGAACCGAACCTGGTCATCGAATACTACGCCCAGAACTGAGGCTGTGGCGCGACGCAATCCGAAAGGCCGTGCCGCCGGGCGCGGCCTTTTGTGCGTTGAGGCCCCGATCCGGCACCGAAAGGATCCTGCAGATGACGAATGCCCACCCCGTTCACGGCCGCATCGACGGCCCCATCGTGATGATCGGCTTCGGGTCGATCGGCAAGGGCACCTGGCCGCTGATCGAACGCCATTTCGACTACGAGTCCGATCGGTTCACGGTGATCGAACCCGATGCCCGCCAGCACAATTTCCTGCGCCAGCACCGGCTCAATTTCGTCGACACCGCCCTGACACCCGACAATTACCGCCAGGTGCTGGGGGCGCTGTTCCCCGAGGGCCGCGGGTTCTGCGTGAACCTGAGCGTCGACACCTCGTCGCTGGACCTGATGACCTTCTGCCGCGAGCTGGGGGTGCTTTATATCGACACCGTCGTCGAACCCTGGGCGGGGTTCTATTTCGACACGCCCGACAATGCCGCGCGCACCAATTACGCCCTGCGCCAGGCGGTGCGCGACGAAAAGGCGCGCAATCCGGGCGGCACCACGGCGGTCAGCTGCTGCGGCGCCAATCCCGGCATGGTCAGCTGGTTCGTCAAGGAGGCGCTGCTGACCCTGGCCCGCGATACCGGCCGCGACGCCACCGCGCCCGCCAGCCGCGACGGCTGGGCCGCGTTGATGCGCTCTCTGGGCGTTCAGGGTGTGCATATCGCCGAACGCGACACCCAGGCCCGGGCCCGGCCGCGCCCGCGCGAGGTCTTCGTCAACACCTGGTCGGTCGAGGGGTTCATCGCCGAAGGGTTCCAGCCGGCCGAGCTGGGCTGGGGCACGCATGAACCCTGGTTCCCCGACAACGGCCACCGCCATGCGACCGGCTGCCAGGCCGGCATCTGGCTGGACCGGCCCGGGGCGATCACCCGGGTGCACAGCTGGTGCCCGACGCCGGGGCCGCAATTCGGGTTCCTGGTGACCCATAACGAGGCGATCAGCATCGCCGATTACTATACCGTGGGGCAGGGGGCCGATCCCGACTATCGCCCGACCTGCCACTATGCCTATCACCCCTGCGACGACGCGGTGCTGTCCCTGCACGAGATGTTCGGGTCGGGCCGCCAGCAGACCCGCCACCACATCCTGACCGAGGACGAGATCGTCGAGGGCATCGACGAGCTGGGCGTGCTGCTTTACGGGCACGAACGGAACGCGCTGTGGTTCGGATCGCGCCTGTCGAACGCGGAAACCCGAGACCTTGCCCCCTACCAGAACGCCACCGGGCTGCAGGTGACATCCGCCGTGCTGGCCGGCATGGCCTGGGCGCTGGAAAACCCGAATGCGGGGATCGTCGAGGCCGACGAGATGGACCATGCCCGCTGCCTGGAGGTGCAGCGCCCCTATCTGGGCCCGGTCGAGGCGCATTACACCGACTGGACCCCGATCCAGGACCGGTGGGAGCATTTCCCCGAGGATATCGACGAAAGCGCCCCCTGGGCTTTCCGCAACGTGCTGGCGACCTGACCCGGCGGCGCGGCGCGGGGTGGTCCGGGGCCTCTGGCCTTGGCCCGCGCGGCGCTTTAAGAGGGGGCGGATACTGCCAAGGACCGCCCCGATGTGCCCCATCGCCCCCCAGCCCGGCATCATGGAGATCGCCCTCTATCAGGGCGGTGCCTCGGCCCTGCCCGGGCGCGCCGAGGTGTTGAAACTGTCCAGCAACGAAAACCCGCTGGGCCCGCCGCTTTCGGCCCAGGCGGCGATCCGGGCGGCGGCGGACAAGGTGCATCTGTATCCCGATACCGATCATGCCCCGTTGCGCGCGGCGATCGGGCAGGTGCACGGGCTTGACCCCGAGCGGATCATCTGCGGCGTGGGCAGTGACGAGGTGCTGCAATTCGTCACCCAGGCCTATGCCGGGCCGGGCGACGAGATCATCCATACCGAACATGGGTTTTCGATGTATCCGGTGCTGATCCACATGGCCGGCGCGACCCCGGTCCGCGTGCCCGAGGCCGCGCGGGTCGTGGATGTGGACGCGATCCTGGGCGCGGTCACGGACCGCACCCGGATCGTGCTGCTGACCAATCCGGGCAATCCCACCGGCACGATCCTGCCCGATGCAGAGCTGCAGCGGCTGGCCGACGGCTTGCCCGGCGACGTGATCCTGGTGATCGACGCGGCCTATGCCGAATATGCCGAAGGGTATGACGGCGGCGCGGCGCTGGCCGGCAGCCGCGACAACGTGCTGATGACCCGGACCTTTTCCAAGATCTACGGGCTGGGCGGGCTGCGCATCGGCTGGGGCCATGGCCCGCGCGCGCTGATCGAGGTCATGACCCGCATCCGCCAGCCCTTCAACCTGTCCGCCCTGCAGATGCAGGCGGCCGAGGCCGCGGTGCGCGATCGCGACTGGATCGCGCGCTGCACCGCGCTCAATGCCGCACAACGGGCGCGGCTGACCGGGGCGCTGCGGCAGCTGGGCATCGCCTGCGACGACAGTGCCACGAATTTCGTGCTGGCGCGGTTCGCCGATGCGGAAGAGGCCGGGACGGCCGATGACGCGCTGCGCGCCGAGGGCATCCTGGTGCGCCGCGTCACCGGCTACGGCTTTCCCGAAGCCCTGCGGATCACCGTCGGCGACGACGCCCAGACCGGCCGCGTGATCGCGGCTCTGACCCGGTTCCGGGAGGGCGGCTGATGGCGGTGATCTATGACCGGGTCGCGCTGATCGGGCTGGGGCTGATCGCCTCGTCCATGGCCCATGCCATGCGCCGGGCCGGGGTGGCGGGCCAGATCGTCGGCACCGCGCGATCGGCCGAAACCCGGGCCGTGGCGGCCGAGCTGGGGTTCTGCGACCGGGTGGTCGAGACCGCGTCGGCGGCGGCCGAGGGCGCCGACCTGGTGGTGCTCTGCGTGCCGGTCGGGGCCATGGGCGCGCTGGCCAGGGACATCGCCCCGGTGCTGAAACCCGGCGCGACCGTCACCGATGTGGGGTCGGTCAAGCGCGCGGTGATCGAGGCCGTGGCGCCGCATATCCCCGTGGGCGTGCATTTCGTTCCCGCCCATCCCATGGCCGGCACCGAACAAAGCGGCCCCCGCTCGGGCTTTGCCGAATTGTTCGACAATCGCTGGACGCTGATCGTGCCCGAGGCTGCGGAGGCAGCGGCGGTGGACCGGCTGGAGGCGCTCTGGCATGCGCTGGGCGCCCATACCGAACGGATGGAGGTCGAACATCACGACCTGGTCTGCGCCATCGTCAGCCACATCCCGCACCTGATCGCCTATACGATGGTCGGCGTCGCCGACGATTTTCGTCGGGTGTCGGAACAGGAGGTGGTGAAATTCTCGGCCGGGGGGTTTCGCGATTTTACCCGGATCGCCGCCAGCGATCCCAGCATGTGGCGCGACGTGTTCCTGACCAACAAGGAAGCGACGCTCGAAATCCTGGGCCGCTTCACCGAAGAGCTTTTCGTGCTGCAGCGGGCGATCCGGCAGGGCGACGGCGATCACCTGTTCGACTATTTCACCCATACCCGCGCGATCCGGCGTGGCATCATCGAGGCCGGCCAGGATACCGACGCGCCCGATTTCGGCCGCAGCACCAAGCCCGGGTCGGGCCGGTGAGGGCGGCGCCGGTCGCGCTGGCGCTGCTGCTGGGCATCCTGGGCACCCTGTCTGTCACGCCCGCCATGGCCGAGGCACCCGCCCGGTCGCCGCGCCCCGAGGCGCGGGCGATGCCCGAGCCCGCGATCCGTCCGGTCGCGCGGCCCTTGCCGGTGCGCGCCGCGCCGCAGGAACTGCGCGCCGAGCGGCTGATGGCCGCCACCCGTTCGACCGACGCGATACCGGTCGAGGTCGGCCGGGCGCAATCGCTGCCGCTACTGGCGCCGCCGGTCGACCCCGACCCAAGGGCGGTCCTGCCGGGCATGACCACGCCCCGTCCGGTGGCGCGGCCCGTCGCCGCGCCGGTCGACCGGGTCGGCCCCGAGGCAGGGGCCGAGGCGCGGATGCCGCAGATCAGCCCCTTCGCGGTGCCCTTGTCGCTGCATCCGCAAGACCGGCCCGCGACGATCGAGGCGACCGCGCGTCGGATCGACGAAGAGCGCGCCCGCGGCGCGATCTGCGATGACCTGGACATCCAGGGCGACCGGATCGGGGCCCATCCCGGCCCGGGGTCCTGTGGGGTCGACGCGGCGGTGCGGGTCCGCGCGGTGGCCGGTGTCCGGCTGTCGACGCCGGCGGTGATGGATTGCGCCACGGCGCGGGCGCTCAAGACCTGGGTCGAGCACGGCCTGCGCCCGGCGGTCGGCACTGCGGGCGGCGGCGCCGAGGCGATCCGCGTCATGGGGCATTATTCCTGCCGGCCGCGCAACAACCAGCCCGGCGCGCGGCTGTCGGAACATGCCTTCGGCCGGGCCATCGATGTCGGCGGCATCCGCCTGCGCGACGGGACCGAGATCAGCGTGCTGCGCGACTGGAACGGCAGCGCCCACGGCGCGCGTCTGCGGCAGATGTGGCAGGCGGCCTGCGGGCCCTTCGGCACCGTGCTGGGGCCGAATGCCAATGCCGCCCATCGCGACCATTTCCATTTCGACACGGCCCGGTATCGGTCGGGGTCGTATTGCCGCTAGCGCAGCATCGGCGCGGCGCCGATGGGATACTCGCCCAGGGACAGGACGCCGTCGGACAGGCGCAATGTCACGGTCAGGGTCGTCGGATCGTCGGGGCTTTCGTCCAGGTTCCGGGCCATGGCCGAATAGGTCAGCACCGCGCCTTCGTTCAGCGCCCCGGCGGCACGGGCCAGGCCCAGCGCCTGTTCCCAGTTCGCCGCACTCAGCGCGATTTCGCCGCTGGCGCGGCCCTGGTCATCGGGCGCGATCTCTCCGCTGGCGCGGATCGCGATGTCGCCCCAGGTGAAGGCGATGTCGCGCAGCGTCGCCGCCTCGATCGCCGGCAGGCCCTGCGCCATGCCGTGCCGGTCGAGCGGCGCGGCAAAACGCGCGGCGCCGTCGATCCGAAGCTCGCGGATCAGCGGCGGCAGGGCGCCCTCCGGGTCAAGGCCCAGGCGGATGAACTCCGGCAGGACCACGCCCGTCGCCTCGGCATAGATGTCGTAGTCGTTCGCCTCTCCCCCGGCATCGCGCGCCGCCAGCAGCAGTCGGGCCATCGCCAGTTCCGCCCCCTCGGAGGTGCGCAGACGGGGGGTCTGGATGTCGAAGGTCGCCTCGGCGAAACTGAGCGCGGCATTGGGCCGGACCCGGGCCGAGGCGCGCATGTCGCTGCTGACCAGGGTCAGTTCGGTCGTGCCGACCATGATCCGCTGTTCCTCGGGAAACAGCACGATCACCTCGTTGGGTCGATAGGACAGGGCAAAGACCTGCAGCCAGGGCGCGGCCCAGGCCCAGCCGGCGGCGGGATCGGCCAGGGCCGGGTCGCGCAATGTGGTGTCGAAACGCGACGGAAAGCCGACCACCGACAGGTCGGAATAGGTCAGGTCCAGCGGGCCGGCATCGACCTGTTGCAGCGCCGCTTCGGCGCGGGCCGCGATCTGCGACCGGCCGACGAACCAGTATCCCGCGTAAAGCGCCGCCAGAACGGCGACCAGCCAGACCAGTTTGCGCATCACCCGCGCCCCCTTTGCTTCGCTTCGCGCGCAGATGTATCAGGAGGCCGGAGGGAAGCGCCAGATGAACGACATGTGGGTCTTCGGCTATGGATCACTTCTTTGGCATCCGGGGTTCGATCCGGCCGAAGTGGTGACCGCGCGGCTGGACGATTACCACCGGTCGTTCTGCATGTTGTCGATCCATCACCGCGGCACCGAAGAGCGGCCCGGCCTGGTGCTGGCGCTGGACGCGATGCCCGGCGCGCGCTGCACCGGCGCCGCGCTGCGGGTCGCGCCGGGGCAGGAAGACGACGTGCTGGCCTATCTGCGTGACCGGGAGCTTGTCTCGGCCGCTTACCTGGAGGCGCATGTGCCGCTGGCCCTGCAGGACGGACGCGCGGTGCGGGCGCTGGCCTATGTGATCGATCCCGATCACCGGCAATATTGCCGTTTCGACCTGGAAACCCAGGCCCGGATGATCGCAATGGCCCATGGCGGGCGGGGGCCCAACACCGATTACCTGTTCAACACCGTGGCGCATCTGCAGGCGATGGGGATCGCGGATGCCGAACTGGACTGGCTGACCGAACGGGTTCGGGCGCTGGCCGCGACATGACCCCATTTTCATTTGGCCAAACCGGGCGCGCGGCCCTATGCTGCGCTCAACGATACCAAGGATGACGGACAACCGGGACGTCATGGACTTCAGCGCCGCCGAGCAGGCCAGCAAAACCCGCGCGTATTTCTCGCAGCCCGTCCGCCAGGTCACCTCGATGCTGATCGTGCTGGGGCTGGTCGGGGCCGGCGTCTGGCTGGCCTTTCCGCGGGTGGCGCCGGTCTTTGTCGCCAACCCCTATCTGAACGGCTTCATCTTCGCCGTGTTCCTGATCGGCGTGATCTCGTGCTTCATGCAGGTCGCGCAGCTGATCCGTTCGGTCCGCTGGATCGAAGGCTTTGCCGGCGAACGGATCGGGCACGAACTGGTCACGCCGCCGGGCCTGCTGACGCCGCTGGCGACGCTGTTGCGGGGCCGGGGCGCGCGGCGGCACCTGTCGCCGTCCTCGTCACGCTCGATCCTCGATTCCGTGGCGCAGCGGATCGACGAAGACCGCGAAATCACCCGCTACATCGTCAACACGCTGATTTTCCTGGGGCTTCTGGGCACGTTCTATGGCCTGGCCACCACCGTGCCGGCCCTGGTCGAGACGATCCGCTCGCTCACCCCGCAAGAGGGCGAGACCGGCCAGGACGTGTTCGCCCGCCTGCAGACGGGGCTCGAAGGCCAGCTGGGCGGGATGGGCGTGGCCTTTGCCTCGTCCCTGCTGGGGCTGGCCGGATCGCTGGTCGTGGGCCTGCTGGAATTGTTCGCGGGACATGGCCAGAACCGGTTCTACCGCGAGCTCGAGGAATGGCTGTCGACCATCACCCGGGTCGGCATGGCCGATGGCGAAGGCGGCGGCGAACATGGCGCGATCGCCGCGGTGATCGACCAGCTGGCCGAACAGATGGAGGGGTTGCAGGGCATCGTCATCCAGTCCGAGCAAAGCCGCGGCGCGGTCGATGCAAGGCTGGCCGCCCTGGCTGGCGCGGTCGAACACCTGGCCGCGCGGATGGACCGCGACGAGACGGCCGGCCAGCTGGCCCGGGTCGCCGAGGCGCAGGAGGCTCTGGTCCGGACCTTTGCCGAAAGCGGGATCGAGGGGCTGGACGCGGAAAGCCGGATGCGCCTGCGCTCGATCGATGTGGGGCTGATGCGGATCCTCGAGGAAATGGCCGCCGGCCGCCAGGAGGCCTTGCAGGAATTGCGCGCCGACATGGCGTCGCTGTCGCGCGCCTTGCGCCAGGGCCAGAACCGGGCCCGCAGGGCGCCGGGCGGCGAGGATCGCGACGGGGGCGGAGGCTAGGCCATGGCCCTCAGCCGCCGCACGGGAACCCGGTTCCAGGCCTCGATCTGGCCGGGCTTCGTCGATGCCATGACCGGCCTTCTGCTGGTGCTGATGTTCGTGCTGACCATCTTCATGGTGCTGCAATACACCTTGCGCGAAACCATCACCGGGCAGGAAAGCCGCCTGAGCCAGCTGTCGGCCGAGATCGCGAGCCTGTCCGAAGCGCTGGGCCTGGAACAGGACCGGTCCGCCGCGCTGGGCCAGCAGGTCGGCGCCCTGTCCGAGGATCTGGCCGATGCCGAGGGGCGGCTGGGCGCCCAGGCCCGCCTGATCGCCGACCTGACCGCCGAACGCGACGCGACCCAGGCCGCCCTGAGCGAGGCCGAAACACGGATCACCGGGTTCGAGGCGCAGGTGGCCGGGCTTCTGGCCCAGCGTGCCGACAACGAGGCCGCGATCGCCGGGCTGGAGGCCGAGCAAGAGCGGCTGATCGGCGAACAGGAGGCGCTCACCCTCGCCCTGGCCGAGGCGCGGGACGAGATCGACGCCGCGTCCGAGGCCGCCCGGCTGGCCGCGGCCCGGCGCGAGGCGCTGCAGACCCTGGTCGCCAACCTCGAAGGCGCGGCCGCGGTCAGTGCCGACCGGATCGCGGCGCTGGAGACCGATATCGCCGCCGGGACCGACCGGATCTCGGATCTGGAGGCGCAACGCCTGGCCGATGCCGCCGCCGCCCAGGCCCTGCGCGAACGGCTGCAGGAGGCCGATACGGAACTGACCGCGATGACCCTGGCGCTGGAGGAACAGCGGCGCGAGGCCGAGGAAACCCTGACCCTGCTGGCCGCGGCCGAGGCGGCGCGCGACGGGCTGGAAGAAGACCTGGCCCTGGCCCTTTTGGCCCGGCAAGAGGCCGATGCGGCGCTGGCGCAGGCCCGGGACGACCTGACCCGGGCCGACGCGGAGGCGCAGGCGCGTCAGGCGGAGCTTGCGCAGGCCGACAGCCGGGCCGAGGATCTGAGCGCGCAATTGCAAGCCGCCCTGGCGGCGCGCGACGACGGCGAAGCGGCCCTGGCCGAGGCGCGCGCCGCGCTGGCGGCACAAGACGATGCCGCGGCGGCGTTGCAGGGCCGCCTTGATGCAGCGCTTGCGGCCCGGGACACGGCCGAAGTCGCCCGTGCCGACGGCGAAACGGCCCTGGCCGAGGCCCGTGCCGCGCTGGCCGATCAGCAGGCGGAACGCGACGCGTTGCAGCGCCGCCTTCTCGCGGCCGTGACCCTGCAGGAGGAGGCCGAGGCCGCCCGCGCCGCGGCCGAGGCACGCAGCGCCGAACTGGATGCCCGGTTGTTGGCGGCGCTGGCCGATCGGGATGCCGTCCGTTCCGACCTGGAAGCGACCCGCACCGATCTGGAGGCCGCCCGCGCCGCGCTGGACGAGGCACAGGCCGCCGGCGCCGACCTGGACGAACTGCGCCAGCGGATGGCCGCGGCCTTGCTGGCCCGGGACGAGGTGGCGCTGGAGCGTGACGCATTGCGCGACCGGCTGACCGCGGCGCTTCTGGCGCGCGACGCGGCCGCGGGGCAGGTCGACACGCTGGAAACCGAACTGGCCGATGCGGTCGCCGCCCTGGCCGATGTGCAGGCCAGCCTGGGCGGGCAGATGGATGCGGTCGACCGGCAGGCCGCGCTGCTGGACCAGGCCAATGCCGCCCTGGCCGCCGAAGAGGCAGAGAGCGCCGAGGCCCGGCGCGAAGTGGCGCTGCTCAATGAACAGGTGGCGCAGTTGCGGGCCGATGTCGCCCGGCTGCAGGGGCTCCTGGACCTGGCCGAGGCAGAGGACGTGGCGGCCAATGTGCGGATCGAGACCCTGACCGAGGATCTGAATGTCGCCATGGCGCGTACCCTGATCGCCGAACGCCGCACCCGCGAACTGGAAGCGGCCGAACTGGCCCGGCTGGAGGCCGAGACCGAGCGGCTGGAACGCTATCGGTCGGATTTCCTGGGCCAGTTGCGCGACGTTCTGGAAGGGGTCGAGGGCGTGCGCATCGTGGGCGACCGCTTCGTCTTCAGTTCGGAGGTGCTGTTCGCGCCGGGCAGTGCGACCCTGTCGGCCCAGGGCCGGGCCGAGATCGCCAAGGTCGCCGGGATCATCCAGGGCGTCGCCGACGACATCCCGTCGCAGATCGACTGGATCCTGCGGATCGACGGCCATACCGACGACCTGCCGCTGTCCGGCTTCGGCCAATTCGCCAACAACTGGGAACTGAGCCAGGCGCGGGCGCTGTCGGTCGTGCTGTTCATGACCGAAGACCTGGGCATCCCGCCCGAACGGTTGTCGGCCAACGGGTTCGGCGAATTCCAGCCGGTGGCCACGGGCGATACCGAGGCCGCCCGGGCGCAGAACCGGCGGATCGAGCTGAAGCTGACCGAGCGCTGAGCCGGGCGCGCCGTCAATCCCGCCGGGTCGAGATCGCAACCGCGCCGCTGTCCTGGTCGATCAAGGCGCCATCACGCAGGATCGCGACGGTCCCGACATAGGAGCCCTCGGGCCAGCCGCCCGGCGGCGCGCGGCGGCCGGCGGCGCGGAAATACTCGGCCTGCGCCCGGTCGAGCGTTTCGCGGTGCGCGTGCACCGGGGCGCCGTCCGGGCCGGTGATGGTCAGCACCACGACGTCACCGGGGCGGCTGCCATAGGCATGGGCGAAGAGGACCAGCGGCGCGTCGCTGTGCAGCTCCTCGCGTGCCGCGCGGCCGGCCTTGATCGTGTCATAGTCCGGCACGCCCGCGGCAAAGCCCCAGGACAGCAGCGCGCCGGGCGCAAGGGCAGGCGGATCGGACCAGAGCGTGTCCGTCGACACCGCGCCGCAGGTGATCGCGCCGTCCGGGTCGAACGGGTCCACCACCGCGCCGTCCCGGCGCACCGACAGGTGCAGATGCGGAAACTCGGTCCGGCCGGACAGGCCGATGTCGCCCAGGGGCTGGCCCAGACGCACCCGGTCGCCCGGCGCCACGAGGACCGAGCCGCGCGCCAGGTGGCAATACTGGGTTTCCCAGCCGTCGCCATGGTCGATCAGCACGCCGTTGCCGCAATCGCGGCCTGTTACGTCCGGCGCCCCCGGGCCGCCCTGGACGATATCCGGCATCCCGTCCCGGACCGCCCGCACGGTGCCGGGGGCCGCGGCCAGCACCGCGACGCCGGCGGCCAGGTCGGCGCGGGTGGGCAGGGAGATGTCGGTGCCCTTGTGCCCGTCATAGGTCAGCTGGCCACAGGCGAAGTCCGAGGCGCCGGGCCCCGGATCATGGTCGACGAATTGCCGGATGTGGCAGGTATCGCCCGGCACGCAATCGACCGGAAATCCCAGGGTGATATCGCGGGCGGCGGCGTGCAGGGGCAGCAGCAGCAGGATCGGCAGGAGGCGCATCGGGGGCGTCCAGGCGAAAAGGCCGGACCCTTTCGGATCCGGCCCCCTTGTCACTCGGCCGTCAGAAGCGGCGGCTTGTTGCCCGACAGGCGCGGGTTCTGCGGCGGCTCGATCTGCAGATCCAGCGCGCCCTTCTTGATGCCGACCTTGACCAGGCCACCCTTGGCCAGCTTGCCGAACAGAAGCTCTTCGGCGAGCGGTTTCTTGATGTGTTCCTGGATCACGCGGCCCAGGGGGCGGGCGCCCATCTTGTCGTCATAGCCCTTGTCGGCCAGCCATTCGGCGGCTTTCGGGGTCAGTTCGATGCTGACATTGCGGTCCAGCAGCTGCGCCTCGAGCTGGAGGACAAACTTCTCGACCACCTGCAGGATCACCTCCTTGGGCAGCGGCTGGAACGAGATCACCGCATCCAGGCGGTTGCGGAATTCCGGCGTGAACTGGCGTTCGATCGCCGCCGTATCCTCGCCCTCGCGGCGGTCGCGGCCGAAACCGATCGCTTCCTTGGCCTGTTCGGAGGCGCCGGCATTCGAGGTCATGATCAGGATCACGTTGCGGAAATCCGTGGTCCGGCCGTTGTGATCGGTCAGCTGGCCGTGATCCATGACCTGCAGCAGGATGTTGTAGACATCCGGATGGGCCTTTTCGATTTCGTCCAGCAGCAGCACGCAATGCGGGTTCTGGTCGATACCGTCGGTCAGCAGACCGCCCTGATCGAAGCCGACATAGCCCGGCGGCGCGCCGATCAGGCGGCTGACGGCGTGTTTCTCCATGTATTCCGACATGTCGAAGCGCATCAATTCGACGCCCAGGGTATCGGCCAGCTGCTTGGCCACCTCGGTCTTGCCGACGCCGGTGGGGCCGGCGAACAGGTAGTTGCCGATCGGCTTTTCCGGTTCGCGCAACCCGGCGCGGGCCAGCTTGATGGCGCTGGACAGCGCCTCGATCGCCGCATCCTGGCCGAAGACCACGCGCTTGAGGCTGGCCTCCAGATCCTTGAGCACCTCGGCATCGTCCTTGGAGACGTTCTTCGGCGGGATCCGGGCGATCTTGGCCACCACGGCCTCGATCTCCTTGGCGCCGATGGTCTTGCGCCGCCGGGATTCGGCGACCAGGTGCTGGGCCGCGCCGGCTTCGTCGATCACGTCGATCGCCTTGTCGGGCAGCTTGCGGTCGTTGATGTAGCGGGCCGACAGTTCGACCGCCGCCTTGATCGCGTCACTGGTGTATTTGATCGCGTGATGGTCCTCGAAATAGGGCTTGAGGCCCTTGAGGATCTTGACCGTGTCCTCGACCGAGGGTTCGGTCACGTCGATCTTCTGGAACCGCCGCGACAGGGCCCGGTCCTTTTCGAAATGCTGGCGGAATTCCTTGTAGGTGGTGGAGCCCATGCAGCGCAGCTTGCCGCCCTGCAGCGCCGGCTTGAGCAGGTTCGAGGCATCCATCGCCCCGCCCGAGGTGGCGCCGGCGCCGATCACGGTATGGATCTCGTCGATGAACAGCACCGCGTCGGGGTGATCCTCCAGCTCGTTGACGACGGCCTTGAGCCGTTCCTCGAAATCGCCGCGATAGCGGGTGCCGGCCAGCAGCGCGCCCATGTCGAGGCTGTAGATCGTGGCGCCGGACAGGACCTCGGGCACTTCGTGGTCGACGATCTTGCGGGCCAGCCCCTCGGCGATGGCGGTCTTGCCGACGCCGGGATCGCCGACCAGCAACGGGTTGTTCTTGCGCCGGCGGCACAGCACCTGGACGCAGCGTTCGACCTCGTGGTCGCGGCCGATCAGCGGGTCGACATCGCCGCGCGCCGCCTTGGCGTTCAGGTCGACGCAATACTTGCCCAGGGCGCTTTCGTCATTGCTGTCCTCGGCCTGGCCGGATGTGGTGGTGTCCTCGTCGGCCGGGGGGGCGCCGGTCACCGGGCGGCTTTCGCCATAGGCCGGATCCTTGGCCACGCCATGGGCGATGAAATTGACCGCGTCGTAGCGCGTCATGTCCTGGTCCTGCAGGAAATAGGCGGCGTTCGATTCCCGTTCGGCGAAGATCGCGACCAGGACATTGGCCCCGGTCACTTCGGTCCGGCCCGAGGACTGGACGTGGATCGCCGCACGCTGGATCACGCGCTGGAAGGCCGCGGTGGGCACGGCTTCGGAGCCTTCGACGCTGGTCACCAGGGTCGACAGGTCGTCCTCGATGAATTCCTCGAGGTTCTTGCGCAATTCGTCGAGATCGACCGAACAGGCCTTCATCACCCGGGCGGCGTCGGGTTCGTCGATCAGCGCCAGCAGCAGGTGTTCCAGGGTGGCAAGTTCGTGACGGCGGGCATTGGCCAGCGCCAGCGCCGCGTGAATGGACTGCTCAAGAGTGGTCGAGAAAGACGGCACGGGACGTGCTCCTTTTCCTGGGGTCGGGAGGGCCGAGGACCCGTCCTGACCGTGGCCTCTAAAGGTTAGAGTTCGGTTGTTTTCGTCCGGGTTCAAGGGATTTCTTGTCCCCCGGTGGTCACATTTTGCGTGTTGGTGCGCGCATGCGCCTGATTATTGGGCGCTTCGGGTCATGCCGGGCGCCGCCAGGTGCGGGCGCGTGTCGCAGCCGGCGGGCATGTCGGCCCGCCGGATCTGCCGGTTCCCGGATCATGTGGGGGCGTCGGAGGCGATGTCAACGGGCCCGCGCCGCCTGCAGCGACAGGACGAGGAAACGGGGCCGACGCAACGGCGCCGGCGCAACGATTCTAGAACCTGTCCTTTCGGCTCCGGATCTCGGCAAAGACCTCGGCCGGGTCGGCGCCTTCCATGCCAAGCTGCCGCGCCATCAGCGGGGTGTCGGCCCGCAGGAAGGGGTTGGTCGCGATCTCTTCGGACAGGCGCGAGGGAACGGTCGGCTCGCCGCGGGCGCGGGCGGCCTCGACCGCGGCGGCGCGGGACACCAGGGCGGCATTGCCGGCATCGACGCTCAGCGCGAAGGCGGCATTGGCGGCGGTATATTCATGGCCCGAACAGATCAGCGTGTCGGGGGGCAGGGCGCGCAGTTTCTTCAGGCTGTCCCACATCTGCGGCGCCGAGCCTTCGAACAGCCGGCCGCAGCCCAGCGCCATCAGGCTGTCGGCGGTGAAGGCATAGCCGCTTTGCGGAAAGTGGAAGGCCAGGTGGCCGAGCGTATGGCCCGACACGTCGAGCACCGCGACCGGTTCGCCGCAGATCGTCAGGGCGTCGCCCTCGGCCACGGCCAGGTCGAGCGGCGGCAGCCGGTGGGCATCGGCGGCCGCACCGATCACCCGGGCCCCGTCGCGCAGCGCCGCGACCCCCTCGACATGGTCGTCGTGATGGTGGGTCAGCAGGATGTCGCTCAGGGCCCAGCCGCGATCCTGCAGGGCGGCGGCGATCGGGCCGGCCTCGGGCGCGTCGACAAGCGCCGTTCGCGATGTCGCCGAATCGTGCAGAAGATAGGCATAATTGTCGCTGCGACAGGGAATCGTCACGAGGTCGAGGGGCATGGTCCGCGCCTTTCGGTCTTGTTAGACTTTCCCCGAGTGTTGCCCATCAGGAGGGGTCCGCGCAATGCATCTGGACGTACAGGACCTGCGCGACTTCTATTATCGCAGCGCCCTGGGCCGCGCGGCGCAGAAGGTGATCCGCGACGACCTGGTCCGGTTGTGGCCGGTCGCACGGACGCGCGGTCAATGCGTCGTCGGCTTCGGGTTCGCCGTGCCGCTGCTGCGCCCCTATCTGCCCGAGGCGCGCCGGGTGATCGGGCTGATGCCGGGGCCGCAGGGGGTGATGCCCTGGCCGCCCGGACAGCCGAACCTGTCGGTGCTGTGCCACGAAACGCTCTGGCCCCTGCCGACCGGCAGCACCGACCGGCTGGTGGTGATGCACGGGCTGGAAAGCTGCGATCATCCGGCCGCACTGCTGCAGGAAACCGCGCGGGTCCTGGGGCCGGGCGGGCGCGGCGCCTTCATCGTGCCGAACCGGGCCGGGATCTGGTCGCGCCGCGACGCGACCCCGTTCGGTTTCGGCCGGCCCTATTCGCTGAGCCAGCTCGAGGCGCAGCTGGAGGATGCCGGTTTCACCGTCGAAAGCGCCCAATCGACCCTGTTCCAGCCGCCCTCGGCAAAGCGGTTCTGGCGCCGCATGGCCCGCCTGATGGAAAGCGGCGGCCGGCATATCCCGTTCTTCTCGGCCGGCGGGGTGCTGATCGTCGAGGTGTCCAAGCAGGTCTCGGCCCCGACCCGGCCGGGCCTGCCCGAGGCCGTGAAGCGGCCGATGAAGGTGCTGGAAGGGATCGGCGCCGCCGAACCGACCCCGGCCCGGCGCGATCCGCTTCGGTGAGGCCCGGGGCCCGTGCGGCGCCCGGTGCGGGTGTTTCGACGCCCGGATTCGGAGTGTTTGCGCAATCAGTCGCGCCCGCGGCGGGGGGCCAAATCGACGCGCCGTGCCGCGCTTTGGGATTGCGGCTTGAAAACTTGGGGTTTCGCGCCCTGTTGCCGAAACCTTAAGGCGGTTGCCCCCTTTCGGACCCTCTGCTACATCCCCCCTGATTTCTGAGCCCCGGGCGCTTCGGGGCGCCCACGGATAGCCCGCCCACGCCGGTCCCCGCGGACCGGCGCGATGGACGGGCCTGAGACATGGAAGGGTGGACGTGTCCGAACCAGCTTCGATTTCCAGCGGCATTGCCCAGCGCTATGCCACCGCCGTGTTCGACCTGGCCCGCGAGGACAAGGGCCTCGCCGCGCTGGAACAGGATATCGCCGCGCTGAACGGCGCGCTTGACGCCAGCGCCGACCTGCGCGCGCTGATCGCCTCTCCGGTCTATACCCGCGCCGACCAGGAGGCCGCGATCACCGCGGTCGCCAGGAAGGCCGGGCTGAGCGCCATGGTCACCAGCACGCTGGGCCTGATGGCGCAGAAGCGCCGCCTGTTCGTGCTGCCGCAGATGCTGCGCGCCCTGGCCGACCGGATCGCCGCCGAAAAGGGCGAGATCACCGCCGAGGTGGTGTCGGCCAAGGCGCTGACCAAGGCCCAGTCCGACAAACTTGCCAAGACCCTCAAGGAGCGGATCGGCAAGGAGATCAACCTGAATGCGACCGTCGATGAAAGCCTCATCGGCGGTCTTGTCGTCAAAGTTGGCTCGACGATGATCGACACCTCGGTCGCGTCCAAGCTCAACGCCCTGAAGAACACCATGAAAGAGGCCCGGTAATGGCGATCCAAGCTGCAGAGATCTCTGCGATCCTCAAGGACCAGATCAAGAATTTCGGCCAGGAGGCCCAGGTGGCCGAAATCGGCCGCGTGCTGAGTGTCGGGGACGGGATCGCCCGGGTCTATGGCCTGGACAACATCCAGGCCGGCGAGATGGTCGAGTTTCCCGGCGGCATCATGGGCATGGCGCTGAACCTGGAAACCGACAATGTCGGCGTGGTGATCTTCGGTTCGGACCGCGACATCAAGGAAGGCGACACGGTCAAGCGGACCAAGGCCATCGTGGACGTGCCCGCCGGCGACGCGCTGCTGGGCCGGGTCGTCGACGGTCTGGGCAACCCGCTGGACGGCAAGGGCGACATCAAGGCGACCGAGCGCCGCGTCGCCGACGTCAAGGCGCCCGGCATCATCCCGCGCAAATCGGTGCATGAACCGATGGCGACCGGCCTGAAATCGGTCGACGCGATGATCCCGATCGGCCGTGGCCAGCGCGAACTGATCATCGGCGACCGCCAGACCGGCAAGACCGCGGTCGCGCTGGACGCGATCCTGAACCAGAAAAGCTACAACGACGCCGCCGGCGACGACGAAAGCAAGAAGCTCTATTGCATCTATGTCGCCATCGGCCAGAAACGGTCGACCGTGGCCCAGCTGGTCAAGAAGCTCGAGGAATCCGGCGCCATCGACTATACGATCGTCGTTGCCGCCACCGCCTCGGACCCGGCGCCGATGCAGTTCCTGGCGCCCTATGCCGCCACCGCCATGGCCGAATATTTCCGCGACAACGGCCGCCACGCGCTGATCATCTATGACGACCTGTCCAAACAGGCCGTGGCCTATCGCCAGATGTCGCTGCTGCTGCGCCGTCCGCCGGGCCGCGAAGCCTATCCGGGCGACGTGTTCTACCTGCACTCGCGCCTGCTGGAACGCTCGGCCAAGCTGAACGAGGACAACGGCGCAGGCTCGCTCACCGCGCTGCCGATCATCGAAACCCAGGGCGGCGACGTGTCGGCCTTCATCCCGACCAACGTGATCTCGATCACCGACGGCCAGATCTTCCTGGAAACCGAGCTGTTCTACCAGGGCATCCGCCCCGCCGTTAACACCGGCCTGTCGGTGTCGCGGGTCGGCTCCTCGGCCCAGACCAAGGCGATGTCCTCGGTCGCCGGCCCGGTGAAACTGTCGCTGGCCCAGTATCGCGAAATGGCGGCCTTTGCCCAGTTCGGCTCGGACCTCGATGCCGCGACCCAGCAGCTGCTGAACCGCGGTGCGCGCCTGACCGAGATCATGAAGCAGCCGCAATATTCGCCGCTGAGCAACGCGGAAATCGTCTGCGTCATCTTCGCCGGCACCAACGGCTATCTCGACAAGCTGCCGCTGAACCGTGTGAAGGCCTTCGAAGAGGGTCTGCTGAACCACATGCGCCAGAACCGCAAGGACATCCTGGACTGGATCGAGACCGAGGATCCGAAGATCAAGGGTGAGCCGGCGGACAAGCTGAAAGCCGCGATCGACGAATTCGCCAAAGACTTCGCGTAAGGGGGTAGGCGGATGCCGTCTCTCAAGGACCTGAAAAACAGGATCGAAAGCGTCAAGTCGACGCGGAAGATCACCAAGGCCATGCAGATGGTCGCCGCCGCGAAATTGCGGCGGGCCCAGGACGCGGCCGAACAGTCGCGCCCCTATACCGAACGCTTCATGTCGGTGATGAGCGGCCTGGCCGCCGGGGTCGGCGACAGCGACAGCGCCCCGGTGCTGCTGCGCGGCACCGGCAAGGACGAGGTGCAGCTGCTGGTGGTCCTGACCGCCGAGCGCGGCCTGTGCGGCGCCTTCAACGCCAATATCGCGAAGTTGGCGCGCCAGCGCGCCAATGAGCTGATCGCGGCGGGCAAGACGGTCAAGATCCTGACCGTCGGCAAGAAGGGGCGTGACGCGCTCAAGCGCGATCATGCGGACAAGTTCGTCGGCCATATCGACCTGTCGGAGATCAAGAATGTCGGCTATGCCGATGCCCGCGCGATCGCCCAGGACATTCTGGGCCGGTTCGATGCCGGTGATTTCGACGTCGCGACGATCTTTTTCGCCCGCTTCCAGTCGGTGATCAACCAGATCCCGACCGCCCAGCAGGTGATCCCGTTCGAGGCGCCCGAAACCGTCGAGGAGACCGGCGAGGCGACGCTCTACGATTACGAGCCCGGCGAAGAGGCGATCCTGGCCGACCTTCTGCCGCGCGGCGTGGCCACGGCGATCTTTGCCGCGCTGCTGGAAAACGGCGCCTCGGAAATGGGCGCGCGGATGAGCGCGATGGACAACGCCACGCGGAATGCCGGCGAGATGATCGACAAGCTGACGATCGAGTTCAACCGCTCGCGTCAGGCGGTCATCACCAACGAGCTGATTGAAATCATTTCGGGCGCCGAGGCGCTCTGACCAACCGGAGACACGACATATGGCTAACGCAAAAGGCAAGGTCACCCAGGTCATCGGCGCCGTCGTGGACGTGCAGTTCGACGATCACCTGCCGGCGATCCTGAACGCGCTGACCACCGACAACAACGGCAAGAAGCTGGTGCTGGAAGTCGCCCAGCATCTGGGCGAGAACACCGTCCGCACCATCGCCATGGATGCGACCGAGGGCCTGGTGCGCGGCCAGGAGGTGACCGACACCGACGGTCCGATCACCGTGCCGGTGGGCAATGCCACCCTGGGCCGGATCCTGAACGTGATCGGCGAGCCGGTGGACGAAGGCGCGCCGGTGAACGCGACCGAGCACCGCGCGATCCACCAGCCCGCGCCCGAATTCGACGAACAATCGACCGAAAGCGAGATCCTGGTCACCGGGATCAAGGTGATCGACCTGCTGGCCCCCTATTCCAAGGGCGGCAAGATCGGCCTGTTCGGCGGCGCCGGCGTGGGCAAGACGGTTCTGATCATGGAACTGATCAACAACATCGCCAAGGTGCACTCGGGCTATTCGGTCTTTGCCGGTGTCGGCGAACGGACCCGCGAAGGCAACGACCTGTATCACGAGATGATCGAGTCGAACGTCATCAAGCCCGACAACCTGGAAGAATCCCAGGTCGCCCTGGTCTATGGCCAGATGAACGAGCCTCCGGGGGCCCGCGCCCGCGTCGCGCTGACCGGCCTGACCCTGGCCGAGCAGTTCCGCGACCAGTCCGGGACCGACGTTCTGTTCTTTGTCGACAACATCTTCCGCTTCACCCAGGCGGGCTCCGAAGTGTCGGCGCTGCTGGGCCGGATCCCTTCGGCGGTGGGCTACCAGCCGACCCTGGCGACCGACATGGGCCAGATGCAGGAACGCATCACCTCGACCAAATCGGGCTCGATCACCTCGATCCAGGCCGTCTATGTGCCTGCGGACGACCTGACCGACCCGGCGCCGGCCACCACCTTTGCCCACCTCGACGCGACCACGGTTCTGAACCGGGCGATCTCCGAACTGGGCATCTACCCGGCCGTGGACCCGCTGGACAGCAACTCGCGCCTGATGGACCCGCAGATCGTGGGCGAAGAGCATTATCAGGTGGCCCGTGACGTGCAGGGCATCCTGCAGCGCTACAAGTCGCTGCAGGACATCATCGCCATTCTGGGGATGGACGAATTGAGCGAAGAGGACAAGCTGACCGTGGCCCGCGCCCGCAAGATCCAGCGCTTCCTGTCGCAGCCCTTCGACGTGGCCAAGGTGTTCACCGGTTCGGACGGCGTCCAGGTTCCGCTGGAGGACACGATCAGCTCGTTCAAGGCGGTCGTGGCCGGCGAATACGACCACCTGCCGGAAGCGGCCTTCTACATGGTCGGCGGCATCGACGAGGTGAAGGCCAAGGCCGAACGCCTGGCGGCCGAAGCCGCCTGAGCCAAGCGCGGGACGCGCCCCGGGCCTGACCCGGGGCCTCCCGGTCCACGCCACGAGGCCCCGGGTCAGGCCCGGGGCGGGATAGACAAGAGAGGCTGACATGGCCAAGAGTGTGCAATTCGACCTGGTCAGTCCCGAACGGCGCCTGGCGTCGCTCGAGGCGACCGAGGTCCAGATCCCCGGCGCCGATGGCGACATGACGGCGATGGCCGATCATGCCCCCACCATCACCACGCTGCGGCCCGGTATCCTGAAGGTCGTCCATGCGGGCGGCACCGATGAATACATCGTGTCGGGCGGTTTCGCCGAGATCACCGACGCGGCGGTCACGGTCTTGGCCGAACAGAGCCTGCCGCGCGCCGAGATGACCCAGGAGGTCTTCGACCGCATGCTGCAAGAGGCGGCGCAGGTTCACAAGGCCGCCAGGGACAGTTCCGAGAACCTGCCGGGGCCGGTCGACGAGGCGGCCAAGCTGCTGGCCGACATGGTCGCCATGGGGGGCCATATCGGCCTCGATACGAGCCGGTCCAACCTCTGATCCCGCGCGGATCGGACGGTTCAGAGGCCCCGGCGGAGCCCCGGGGCCTTTTGCCGTTGCGGGCCGCCGGGCGCCGCTCGTCCCGGGCCGGGCCCGGGACATCGCCCCGCCCACCGTCCCGGTTGTCTGGTCACACGATCCGTTGCTCCAGGTCGGCCGGATCGACCCCGTCGAGCCGCCAGAAATCCTGCGCCTCGGGTCCGATCCGGGCCAGGACGCGGTCCAGATCGGCCTGGCGCAGCGACCGGCGCAATGCCCAGGCGGTGGCGGCTAGGATGTCGTCCGGCGTCAGGTTGTGGTTGCGGCGCAGGGCCTTGGCCTCGGCCGTCAATGTCGCGCGATCGGCCCAGGGTGCGGGGGCGGCGGTGATGTCCCAGCCGGCCACGAAGATCGCCCGCAGGGTGGAAGGCAGGATGTCCGCGAAAGCGATGCCTTCGGCCGGGGTCAGCCGCTTGCGGAACACCTGCAGCACGCCATCGACCGCCGTATAGGCCATGTTGTCCGAACTCAGCCCGGTGCGGTCCTTCACATCCGCCAGGAAGGCTTTGAATTCCCGTTCGGAATGGCGGTAGGTCCAGGGCATCGGCATGGCCGAAGCATAGCCGGGCCGCGCCGGGGCTGTCACCGGCCTTGCGCCGTCGGGGCCGCTGGTGGATAGGAGGTCATGACACGCCTCAACGGCCCCATGCTGTTCATCCTTGCCACGCTGCTGATCGACGCGATCGGCATCGGCATCGTGTTCCCGATCATGCCCGATCTGATGGAGCGGGTCGGCGCCGGCGGCACCGCCGAGGGGTCGGTCTGGGCCGGGTTGCTGATGGCGGCCTATGCCGGCGCGCAATTCCTGCTGGGGCCGGTGGTGGGCTCGATCTCGGACGCCTACGGCCGACGGCCGGTGCTGATCGCCGCGCTCGCCTTTCTGGCGCTGGACTACGTGATCATGGCCCTGGCCGACAGCCTGTGGCTGCTGCTGCTGGGCCGGACGCTGGCGGGCATGGCCGGGGCGACCTACATCACCGCGACCGCCTATATCTCGGACATTTCGACGCGCGAGACCCGGGCGACGAATTTCGGGCTGATCGGGGCGGCCTTCGGGATCGGCTTCGTGCTGGGGCCGGTGCTGGGCGGGCTGGCGGCGGGCTGGCACGTGACGGCGCCATTCTGGCTGGCGGCGGGGCTGGCGGCGGCGAACACGGTGTTCGGCCTGTTCGTGCTGCCGGAATCGCTGAAGCCCGAAAACCGCCGCCCCTTCGGCCGCCGCGACCTGAATCCGTTCGGGGCGATCCTGACCGCGTTCCGGATGCCCGGCCTGGCGGTGCCGCTGATCTGCCTGTTTGTCTTCGAATTCGCCAACATGGTCTATCCGGTGCTCTGGGCCTTCTGGGTGCGCGAGATCTTTGGCTGGTCGGCCTTCCTGATCGGGCTCACACTGTCGGCCTATGGCGTGTTGATCGTCCTCTCGCAGGGGGTGATCATGCCCCATGCGGTCCGGCTGCTGGGTGAGGGGCGGGTGATGCTGTGGGGCATGGTGCTGGCGGCGGCGACGATGGTGGGCTTCGGCTTCACCTCGACGATCTGGGCGCTGTGCATCCTGCTGCCGCTGGCGGCGCTGACCGACCTGGTGCCGCCGACCCTGACGGCGATGGCCGCGAACGTCGCCCCCGAGGACCGGCAGGGCCTGGTGCAGGGGGTGATCGCCTCGCTCGGGGCGATCTCGGCGGTGGTCGCGCCGCTGCTGCTGACCCGGGTCTTCGGTTTCTTCGCCGATGCCGAAGGGCCGGTCTATCTGCCGGGCGCCCCGTTCCTGCTGGGGGCGCTGCTGGTCCTGGCGATCCTGCCGCTCAGCCTGCGCCAGGCCCGGCGCATTGTTTCCCCCGGGCGGCCCTGATCCTGCCATGCTGGTCGTGCAGCCTGCCGGGGGTTGAACCGAACCGACCCACGCGCGTAACAGGAGCGGGATGAAACGGCTGCGCAACCATCTGATCGGCGTCGATCACGGCGTCGTGCCCCTGTTTTCGGATTTCGAGAATGACGGGGTCATGTGGACGGGCGACGGCCCGCGCCAGCTGCGCAGCCATGTGATCTTCGCCGAACCGTTCCGCGACCCGCCGGTGGTGCAGGTGGGCCTGTCGATGTGGGACATGTCGAACGAGGCCAATGCCCGCGCCGACCTGCTGGCCGAGGATGTGAACCGCGAAGGGTTTCACATCGTGTTCCGCACCTGGGGCGATACCAAGGTGGCCCGCGTGCGGGTCAACTGGACAGCGATCGGGGAATTGCGCCAGGCCGATGACTGGGACCTCTACTAGCCCCCGTGACGCCGGCAAGAACCGGAGCGCCGCGGCTCAGGCGGCGTAGAGCCCTTCGTAGATCGGCCCCAGCGTCGCGTGGTCGAACAGGGAGGACACGCTTGTCCCGTTCCAGATGTTCAGGATCGCCTGGGCGAACATCGGCGCTGTGGGCACGATGCGGATATCGGGGCAATTGCGCACCGCCTCGGTCGCCTGGATGCTGTCGGTGATGACCAGCGATTTCATCGCCGACTTGGTGACCCGGTCCACGGCCGGGCCCGACAGGACCCCGTGGGAAATGTAGGAATGCACCTCGATCGCGCCGTTCTCCATCAGGTGGTCGGCGGCCTTGCACAGCGTTCCGGCGGTGTCGCAGATATCGTCGACGATGATGCAGGTCTTGCCTTCGACATTGCCGATCACGGTCATTTCGGCCACCTCGCCGGGCTTTTCCCGGCGCTTGTCGACGATCGACAGGGGCGCGCCGATGCGCTGGGCCAGCTCCCGCGCCCGGGCGACGCCGCCGACATCCGGCGACACCACCATCACGTCATCCATCCGGCCGCGGAAATGGTGCTGGATATCCAGCGCGAAGATCGGACTGGCATACAGGTTGTCCACGGGGATGTCGAAGAAACCCTGGATCTGGGCCGCGTGCAGGTCCATGGTCAGGACCCGTTCGATCCCCGCCTCGGTCAGCATGTTGGCGACCAGCTTGGCGCTGATCGGCGTCCGGGCCTTGGTGCGACGATCCTGACGGGCATAGCCGAAATAGGGGATCACGGCGGTGATGCGGGACGCGCTGGACCGGCGCAGCGCGTCGGCGATGATCAGCAGTTCCATCAGGTTGTCATTGGCGGGGTTCGAGGTCGGCTGGATGATGAACATGTCCTCGCCGCGGACGTTCTGGTAGACCTCGACGAAGATCTCGCCGTCGTTGAACCGTTCGACCCGGGCCTCGACCAGCCCGACATTGATGCCGCGATGCATGGACATGCGCCGGGCGACGGCCTGGGCAAGGGGCAGGTTGGCATTGCCCGAGATGAGCTTCGGCTCGACGATGTTCGGCATGTTGAGGGGGTCCCGCGTGACAGATTCGTGACGTTGACTTCGCTTAGCACGGCTCTAGCCTGCGGCAAAGAAATGACCCGCCGGAGGGGTGCGAATGCCGCAGATCGACTACTTTTTTTCCCTGCTGTCGCCCTATACCTACCTGGCCGGCACCCGGCCCGAGGCGGTAGCGGCGCGGCATGGCGCCACCCTGGTCTACAAGCCCGTCGACATTTTCGCCGTCTTCGCCCGGACCGGCGGTCTGCCGGTCAGGGACCGTGCCCCGGCCCGGCAGGAGATGCGCCTGCAGGAATTGCGCCGCCAGGCGAAGAAGGCGGGGCTGCCGATCAACCTGGCGCCGCCCTATCCGGCCGCCAATGCCGCGCCCGCGTCCTATGGCTTCATCGCCGCGCAGTCTGCCGGCGGGGGCGATCTGGGCGCGCTGGTTCATGCCCTGACCCGGGCGGTCTGGGCCGAGGATCGCGACATCGCCGAGGAGGCGGTGATCAAGGCGGCGCTGGACGAGGCGGGCTTCGATCCCGGCCTGGCGGACTGGGCCATGGTCCAGGGCGCCGAGACCTATGCCGCCAATACCGAAGAGGCGGTCAATCGCGGCGTCTTCGGCGTGCCGTTCTGGATCACCGAAACCGATGAACGGTTCTGGGGCCAGGACCGGATCGACGACCTGGACGCGCACCTTGCCGGAACGCTCTGAGCGGGGCGCACGGAAATTATATAATTTCCGTTTTCGCGCAAGGGGCTACAGAAGCGCCAGGAAAGCGTCCACGCCGGCTTCGGTCATCGACCAGTCGCAGACCAGCCGGCCCGTGAGCGGCGCGTCCTCGGCGCCGTCACGCGTGCCGTCCATCAGATAATAGACCGCGCCGCCCGTCTGCAATTTCCGATGCAGGGCACGGGGCGCGCGGAAGAAGATGATATTCGCCTGCGGGTCGCTGACGAAGGCCACGTCAGGCTGGCCGCGCAGCCCCTCGGCCAGGCGGGCGCAGGCGGCATTCGAGGCGCGCGCCAGGTCCAGCCAGAGGTCGCCCTCCAGATAGGCGTCCATCTGCGCCGACAGATACCGGTGCTTGGAAAACAGGTGCCCGCCGCGTTTGCGCCGCAGCTCGAATTCCCAGGCCTTTTCGGGGTCGAACAGCACCACCGCCTCGACGCCCATGCAGCCGTTCTTGGTGCCGCCGAAGCTGACCGCGTCGACGCCCGCCTTCCAGGTCATCTCGGCCGCGCTGCAGCCCAGTGCGACCTGGGCATTGGCGAAACGCGCGCCGTCCAGATGAACCGGCAGGCGGTGATCGCGGGCGATGGCGCTCAGGCTGGCGATCTGGTCGGTGTCGTAGAGCGTGCCCTCTTCGGTCACATTGGTGATCGACACGGGGCCGCGCTGGGGGCCGTGGACGCCGCGGGTTTCCTCGGCCTCGATCGCGGCCCGCAGGCCCTCCGGTGTCATCCGGCCGGCCTCGTCCGGGACCACGGTCAGCTTGGCGCCCGAGTAGAATTCCGGCGCGTTGCATTCGTCGACATTGATATGGGCCATCTTGGTGCAGAAGATGGTTTGCCAGGGATTGCAAAGGCTTGCCAGCGCCAGCGCATTGGCGGCCGTGCCGGTGGCGACGAGGTAGACCGCGGCCTGCGGCGCCTCGAACAGATCGCGGATCCGGTCGCGGACCCGGTCCATGATCGCATCGGCGCCATAGCCCAGCGCATAGCCGGCATTCGCATCGGCCAGCGCCTGCATCACGGCCGGATGGGCGGGGCCGGCATTGTCGGAGGCAAAGAACATCAGACGGGCTCCTCGATGATGTGGTCTTCCCAATCGTCCGGCGCCACCTGCGCCTCGCTCACCGTCAGGCCGCGGACCGAAACGCCGGCGGCATCGGTTGTTTCGGGATCGCCCGAAACCAGCGGATGCCACCAGAACAGGTCGCGCCCCTCGTGCACCAGGCGGTAGGCACAGGTCTGCGGCAGCCAGTAGAGGTGGTCGGACAAGGTCTTTGGGGTCAGGACGATGCACTCGGGCACATGGTCGTGGCGGGTGGCATACAGGGCGCAGCGACAGCTCTGGTCGTCCAGCAGCTTGCAGGCCACACGGGTCAGGGCGACCTCGCCGCTGTCCTCGTCCTCCAGCTTGTTCAGGCAGCATTTTCCGCAACCGTCGCAAAGCGCCTCCCATTCCGCATGGGTCATGTGTTCCATCGGGATCTCGGCCCAGTAGCGCGGGCGCAGGCCGCTGCGGTCGATCGGGTCCTCAGACATCGGACAGGATCTTTCGGGCGCGGGCGCAATCGTCGTCCATCCGGGCGATCAGCGCGTCGAGGCTGTCGAATTTCGCTTCTTCGCGCAGGAAATCGACCAGCGCGACCGAGGCATGTTCGCCATAAAGGTCGCCTTTGAAATCAAAGATATGGGTTTCGCAATTGGCGGTATTGACGCCGAAGGTCGGGCGCACCCCGATCGAGGCGGCACCATCGTAGCTGCCGGCATGGGGGCCGGTCAGGATATCGAGCTTGACGGCATAGACGCCGAAGCGGGGCGGGTGCAGCCCGGCGATGGACAGGTTGATCGTGGGATAGCCCAGGTCCCGGCCGCGCTGGTCGCCGTGGATCACCTCGCCGTCGATCCGGTGCCAATGGCCCAGCATTTCGGCCGCCTCGCGGGGCCGGCCCTCGGACAGGGCCCGGCGGATCGCGGTCGAGCTGACCTCTTTGGTGCCAAAGGAAATCAGCGGCGCCGTGGTCACACCGAACCCCAGTTCGGCGCCACAGATCCCGAGCCGTTCGACATCGCCGGCGCGGTCCTTGCCAAAGCGGAAATCCTCGCCCACGACCACATGGGCGAGGCCAAGCTGATCGTGCAGGATCTTGGCCGCGAAATCGCGCGGCGACAGGGCGGCGAGGCCCGGGGTGAAAGGCAGTTCGTAGAGGATGTCGATGCCGAGCTTTTCCAGCCGGTGAGCCTTGGCTTCGGCATTCATCAGCCGGAACGGTGGGGCGTCGGGGGCGAAGGCTTCGCGGGGATGGGGTTCGAAGGTCATCACCCCGAGTGGTGCGTCGATTTCATTTGAAATTTCGCGAGTGAGCGCGATCACCGACTGGTGGCCCAGATGGACCCCGTCGAAATTGCCGATGGCGGCGACGGCCCCACGCAGCGCGGGGTCGAGGAATTGCGTGTCATGGACGATGCGCATGGCACCGGGTTAGCCGCCACCGCGCCCGGGCGCAATGGGGCGCGCAAGGGGAAACGATGCACGCGGGGCAGGCTGGTGCCGGGCAAAGCCGATCGGCCGGCGTGCCTTGCTACACAGGGGGCCGGGGCCGACAACCGGCGTCGGTGCGCCCTCGGTATTGCGTCGGTATCACGTCGGCGCTGACCCTGCCGAAGAGCCCGATGCACGGAGCGCAGGCCGGGTGGCGTTGACCGAGGTCGCCGAACCCCTGCCGGCCACGCGACGGACGCGGGGCGGGTGTCGTCCCGCAGGCCTTGCGCGACGCGCAACAAAATTACGTAATTTTGTTGCGCGCGTCGGGGGCGATGTCAGTCGAACTTGCCCGAGGGCGCCAGCACTGTGGCCTCGCCCATCAGCACCTTCTTGCCGCCGACGAGGCAGCGGGTGTCCAGCGTCACGCGGCGCCTGGAATAGTCGATATCCCTGACCTCGACCTCGGCGGTCACCAGATCGCCCGGCCGCACCGGGGCGAGGAATTTCAGCGACTGGCCCAGATAGACCGTGCCGTGGCCCGGCAACTGTTCCCCGATCACCGCCGAGATCAGCCCTGCGGTCAGCATGCCATGGGCGATGCGGCCTTCGAAGATCGTGTCCCGGGCATAGTCGTCATCCAGGTGGACCGGGTTGCGATCGGTCGAGACCTCGGCGAACAGTTCGATATCGCGGTCGGTCACCACCTTGGACAGGCTGCGGACCATGCCGATTTCGAGGTCTTCGATGACGATGGTTCCGCGGGGCATGTTGTCGAGCATGTCCGAATCTCCGGGCAATAAAACGTCCTCCACCGATGGTGGTGCGAAATTTTATTACTTTGCGAGCGCAGAAAGTTCAAGGGGAAATCCCCTAGCGAAACGCGGCCATGGCGAAGGTCGGGGTGACCATCTGTGCTTGCAGATAGGCGTTCAGCGCCTGCGGCTCCGGCCCCTGCGGCGTGGTGCGCGTTTCGGTCGCAGCCAGGCCGCCGGTGATGAAGAGGCTGTCGATATCCTCTTGCTGGGCGCCGAGAATATCGGTGCGGATGCCGTCGCCGATGGCGATGATCCGCGGATCGCGCAGGCTGCCGGGCAGGGCGGCATAGCGGCGCCGCGCCAGGTCGTAGATCGGCGGATGCGGCTTGCCGAAATAGAGGCTTTCGCCGCCCATTTCGGTATAGAGCTGCGCCACCGCGCCGGCGCAATATTCCCGCCGCGCGCCGCGATCGACGACGATGTCGGGATTGGCGCACAGCAGCTTGAGCCCCGTCTGCTTGGCATAGAGCAGCTGCGGGCGCAGGTCGTCGGGGTCGGCATGGGCATCGAAGGGGCCGGTGCAGACGATCCCCTCGGCCCGCTCCAGCGGCACCCGGGCGATCGGCACCGGCGTGTCGATCAGGGCGAGCGGATCGAAAAAGGACAGGTCACGTTCTTCCCCGATGAAGAAGACATCGGAGCCCACGGCGCCGCGGAACATCGCGGCCCGGGCGCTGTCGCCGGAGGTGGCGATGTCGTCCCAGGCGTCGTCGGGAATGCCCATGGCGGTGATCTGGTCGACGACATCGCGACGGGGGCGCGGGGAATTGGTGACCAGAATCACCTTGCCGTTCTGCGCCCGGAACGCCTGCAACGCGGCGATCGCCGGCGCGAATGCGACGATGCCGTCATGGACGCAGCCCCAGAGATCGACATAGGCGAGGTCGTAATCGGCGCCGATTTCGGCGAAGCTGTCGATGAGGCGGGGCATGGGCTGGCTCCTGTCGCGGCATGGCGCAGGGATAGGCGAGGCGGCGCCGAAGGGAAAGGGGTGCTGCCCCTCTGCGCGGCGCGCTCTCACCCCGGAGTTGTCCGGCCAAGATGACGAAGGGGCCCGTGCCGGACCTCCGGTCGGCGGAGGCCCGGGACAGGCGGGGCCGCGTCAGAGCGTGATGCGGTAGCGGGCGAAGCCGTCAGGGCCGTCGCCGGCAGGCTCGATCGTGACGCCGCGCACATCGTCGATATGGTCCACCGCCTTCGGCCCGGTATCGAACAGCACCGTGGTGCCGTCCATCGGCGCGAAGGTCCAGTTGGCATCGGCCGAGGGGCTGATCGTGCCCTGGTCGACGATGTAGCGGACGATCACGTCGCGGTTGGTGTCCGGACCGACGAAGACGATGGTGTCGCCGGTGCCCGGGAAATGGCCGCCGCCGCCGGCCCGGTAATTGTTGGTGGCGATGATGAATTCCTGACTTTCGTCAATGGGTTCGCCGTTGAAGCTGAGATCTGTGATACGGTGGGCCTCGGGGGCCACCACCTCTCCGTCATTGTTGTAGCGGCTGGGTTGGCTGAGGTCGATCCGGTAGGTCACCCCGTCGATCACGTCGAAATTGTAGGATGGGAAACCGGGGTTCAGCAGCACCTGGTCGGGCTGGCCCGGCGTGATCTGGTTGAACATCCCCGCGCTGCGTTCGAGCCATTCGCGCACCGTGGCCCCGTCCACCCGCACCGCGCGGATGGTGTTGGGGTAGAGATAGAGGTCGGCCACGTTCTTGATCGCGATGTCGCCGGCCGGCACGTCGGTATAATAGTCCGGCCCGCCCCGGCCCCCGGCCTTGAACGGCGCGGCGGCGGACAGGACCGGCAGGCCCTCGTGCTCGGTGCCTTTCATCATCTGCTCGATATACCAGCGCTGGGCATTGGCGACGATCTGGACCGAGGGGTCATCGGCCACCAGCGCGAAATAGGAATGCAGGGCTGCGTCGGTCTGGCCGACGGCGCGGCGGACATAGGCGAGGGTCGCGTCATGATCGGCCTGCGTGGCGTCGAGCACCGGCTGGTAATCGCCCACCAGCGGGGTGATCGAGCGGTCTTCTTCGCGGCGCGTGATCGGCCGGGCTTCGGACTGGCTGGCGGCGATGCGCCAGGTATTGCCGTCGCGTTCCAGCATCAGGTCGACAAGGCCCATATGCGACCCCCAGAACCCGGCCATGACGGCGGGTTTGCCCATGATCGTGCCGGCCGCGGCGTCGACGCCGGGGGCGTCGGCATAATCCGGGCCGGGAAAGACCAGGTGGTGGTGGCCGGTCATGACCACGTCGATGCCCTCGACCCCGGCCAGCGGGACAGAGGCGTTTTCCATCATGTCGACGTGATCGGCGGCACCGATGCCGCTATGCGACAGGGCGATGATGATCTCGGCCCCGTCCTCGCGCATCTGGGGCACATAGGCGCGGGCGGTCTCGACGATATCGCGGACCTGGACATTGCCCTCCAGGTGCTGGCGGTCCCAGGTCATGATCTGCGGCGGCACGAAGCCGATCACGCCGATCCGGATCGGAAAGGTCGCGCCGGCGCCGTCGGTCAATTCGCGGTCGAGCATGACATAGGGCGCGATCAGCGTGTCGTCCTGGGGCGCGTTGGTGGCGAGCGTCTTGGCGACATTGGCGGTGACGGTGGGAAAATCGGCGCCGTTCAGCGCCTTGGCCAGGAACTCCAGCCCGTAATTGAATTCATGATTGCCCAGCGTGGCGGCATCGAAGCCCAGCGTGTTCATCGCGGCGATGATCGGATGGACCACATCGCCGTCCATGCCCTTTTCATAGGCCATGTAATCGCCCATCGGGTTGCCTTGCAGGAAATCGCCGTTGTCGAGCAGCAGGGCATTGGTCGATTCGGCCCGGATCGCCTCGATGATCGAGGCGGTGCGCGACAGGCCGACCGTGTCCACCGGCCGGTCGCCGTAGTAATCGTAGGGCCAGACATGGACATGGACGTCGGTCGTTTCCATCAGCCGCAGATGGGCCTGGCCCGCTTGGGCGCGGGCGGAAAACGGATGCAGGGCGACAAAGCCCGCGGTCGAGGCCAGAAAGGCGCGGCGGGTCATGGACAATGGCATGGCGAATTCCCCCATGGATGGTGCCTGTGCCATCAGCCTAGACCCGAACCATGACGGTCGCGTCACGGTTTTTTCCCAAGGCCGGGCAACCGGCGGGACGCCGCTCTTGTCCCTGTCGGGCCAAGACGCCCCGCCCGCCGTCCCGGCGTATCCGCCCCCCTGCCTTTGTCCCGAAAATACCTCGGGGGTCCGGGGGCAGGGCCCCCGGGGCCGGGGCGCAGCCCCGGCTTTCCCCGCTCCCCGCAGGGGGCGCCGCAGGCGCAACGACAAAGGGCCCCCGTCAGAGGGCCCTTGCGATCTCAGTCGGCCCGGCTCAGACCTTGAGCGCGGGGATGATCTGTTTCTTGCGGCTCATGACGCCGGGCAGCACCACGCTGTCGCCGGATACCGTAGCGCCAAAGCTCTTTTCCGCCACGCCCTTCACAAGGTCGTTGGGCACAAGCAGCGTCGCCTCCTCGTTCAGGATATCGACCACGAACAACAGCACCTGGTCCACCCCGTCTTCGGTCGCGACCTGGCCCATCGTCGCGATCAGGCTGGCCTTGCGGTCCAGCACGATGCCGGGGGCGGTGGTTTCCAGCACGCTGACGCGGAATGTCACACCGTCCACAGCGTATTCCTTGCTGTCCATCCGCAGCAGTTCGGCATCGGAAAAGGCCGAGACATCGGATTTCGCCGCGAACATCTCGGCCGCGAAATCGGGGATCGACAGGCCAAGATCGGCGGCCAGCGCCTCGGCCAGGGCCTTGTCGGTGTCGGTGGTGGTGGGCGAGCGGAATTCCAGCGTGTCCGACAGGATGCAGGACAGCATCAGGCCCTTGATCGGCGCGGGCATTTTCGCCGCATCCGAGCCCATCATCTGGTGCATCACCGTCACCGTGCAGGCGAGCGGACGGATGGTGACGTCGATGGGCGATCTGGTTTCCAGCCCGCCGGTCAGCTTGTGGTGGTCGATGATCGCCGTCACATCCGCGTTGGCGATGTTGGCGGGCAGTTCGGCCGGGTTGTTGGTGTCGACGATCACGCAGCTCTGTCCGTCGGCGATGTCGTCCATCACCGGCGGCAGGGCAAAGCCCCAGCGGTCGGCGACGAATTTCGCCTCGGTGTTCGGATCGCCCAGCAGGCGGGCCTCGGCCGGTTCTCCCTTCACCTGGGAAAGATACCAGGCCCAGATCAGCGGGGCGCCGGTGCTGTCGGTATCGGGGGCCTTGTGGCCGAAGACGAGGGTGGTCATGGCGGTTTCTTTCCTGGTCGGAGGACTGAGGTCGCGGGCCTTATAGGGGGGCGGGCCGGGCTTGTCACGGGGGCCGATGCTGCGCTGCGGCAGGAACGCCGTGACCGGGGGCGTCCGACGGCAGGGTTTGACCGAAGGCGACGTGTCGTGGCAGTATAGGGGTCTCTGACAAGGAGTGCCCTGACGATGACCAAAGCGGCCTGAAACCCCGCCCGCGTGCCGACCCGACGGGTCCGGCGCATCGCAGCCATCCGTCAGAGGAGTGCCCGGACAATGGACAAGATCGGTTGAGGCCCGGCGTGGCCCGCAGCGCGCGCATGCCCTGCGCGCCCCGAATTTTCCGACATCCATGAAGGAGGCACACCATGCCCCGCAGATCCCGCAATACCCGCAAGCCGGGGGAACCCCGCCGTCACCCGACCCGGTCGGCGCCGCCCCGCGCCCCGGGCCCGCGCCAGTCCCGGGGGCCGGCAGGGCTGGACCGTCATGCCCGCCCCGGCGGGCGTCCGCCCCGGTTCCCGGGCCGCCAGGGCGGCCGCTAGGGTCAAGCGTCCGGCGCCTTGCCGCGCCGGGCGCATCCGCTAGAGTTCCGCCCCATGCGCGAAACCGATCTTTACCCGCCGGTCAAGGCGTTCTTCGAGGCCGCCGGCTACGTCGTGAAGGGCGAGGTCGGTGCCGCCGATGTGGTCGCGATGCGCCCGGGCGAGGATCCGGTGGTGGTCGAGCTCAAGACCGGGTTCTCGCTGGCGCTGTTGCACCAGGCGATCGCCCGGCAGGCGGTGACCGATCAGGTCTATCTCGCCGTGCCGATCCCGAAGAAGGGTGGCAAGGACAACGTGAAACTGGCGCGGATGCTGGGCCTGGGCGTGTTGTTCGTGCGCCCCCGCGACGGCTTCGTCGAGCTCAAGGCCGCGCCCGGCCCCTACCGGCCGCGCAAATCGCCGAAGAAGGCCAAGCGGCTGGTGGCGGCGTTCGACCGGCTGCGCGGCGATCCCAACGCGGGCGGCGCCACGCGGCACGGGCTGGTGACCGGCTACCGGCAGGACGCCGTCGCCTGCGCCCGGTTCCTGGCGGTGCACGGCCCGTCGAAGGCTTCGGTCGTGGCCGACTTGGCCGAGGTGCCCGTGGCGCGGCGGATCATGGCCGACAACCATTACGGCTGGTTCGCCCGGATCGAGCGCGGGATCTATGGTCTGACCGAGGCCGGCCGCAGGGGCCTGGCCGATTGGGGGGAGGGGTGATGCGGCTCAATCGAGCCGTTCGACGCGCCAGCCCCGCTGTTCCAGCAGCTGCAGCACACCCTGATCGCCCGGCAGGTGGGCCGCGCCGGCGGCGACGACGATATCGTCGTGGCGCGCGGCGGCCGCTTCGATCACCGGGATCCAGGCCTGGTTGCGCTCGGCCAGCAGCCGGGTTTCGAACTGGTCCATGACCTGCTCCATCTCGGCCAGGTCCAGCTCGGGGCTGAAGCGCAGGGCGATGCGGCTCAATTCCCAGGTCCGGGCGATTTCGCCGGCGAAATAGAGGTCGAGCGTGGCGACGAACATCTCTTCGGTCAGTTCGGGGTCGAGCACCGACATCCGCAGGTAATCAAGCTGCTGCTCCATCGGCATGTCGGTGAACAGGCCGAACAGCGTGTCGAAGGGTTCGAGCGCCTGCATCGGCAGGCCGCGGCGCTCGGCCAGGGTCATCAGCCGGTGATCCAGGCCGCGGCGCTGTTCGATCAGATCGCCCATGGCACAGGGCGGGATCGACAGCGACAGCATCAGGTACCAGGGCCGCGACTTGGCGGCGACGAAGCCGGGGATCTGCCGGTCACGGGCGGCGGCGGCGACCGCGTCCCAATCCTCGCCCAGCAGCACCGGCAGGGTGTCGCCTTCGGTGATGAAGGCGAAATCGGGATTGGCGGCCATGTAGCCCATCAGCGCGCCTTCCTCGGCCGGGGTCATTTCCAGCAGCAGCAGATCGGCCTCCGCCAGATGCGGGGCGGCGGCGGCCTCGATCGCATCCAGGCGCGGGTCGTGGATATGCATGGTGCCGATCAGCACGATCTGCGCCGCGCCCCGGCTGGCGCGAAAGATCAGGCCCTCGGCATGGGGGATGCCGGCGACGGCCGCGTCGAACCGGGCCATGTCGTCCGGTGTCAGCCGGTCGAGCAGGCTGGTGCCGGTGCAGAGCGCGGCGGCGGGCAGGGCGGTGGCCAGCCAGGCCAGGGCGGCGAGGACGGGGCGGCGCATGGGACCTCCTTGGGGTCGATGTCGTCGGGCGCAGGGTAGCGCCCGGGGCGCCGGTGTCGAGCCGCGAAGCGCCGCACCGGCGCCGTCAGGGCCGGGCCGGGCCGGGATGGTCGGCCGCCTCCGGGGCCAGCGCCCGGCCCAGCCGGATCAGCAGGTGCCCGATCCGGACGCGCAGCGGAAGACCGCGCGGCGGGATCGGGTCCGCCGGCCGCACGGGGACATGGGCCTCGAGCGGAAAGCCCGGCGGCGGCAGGGACAGGTCGAGCCGTTGCGCCGCGCCGCGCCGGGGCACGGATTTGACGCCCGGCGGGACGGGATGCGAGGGCGCCCGGTGAAACGGGGCCGTGTAGAACGGGGGATGCATGGATCTGGTCCTGAAACAGAAGGGGGCCGGAGGGCCGGCAAGGGGCGATGTCGGACTGCCTCAGCAGCCGAGCGGGGAAATCTCCTTTCGCATGTTGCGCCTCCTTTTCAGGGTCGATGCGGTCTGATACCCGATCGCTTCGACCTGACAAAGCACTTTCCGCCCATCCTGCGCCGGCGTCGCTTTTTTGCCGATCGGGGCGTTGACAGCGGCGTCGACTTTGCCTAGATCTCCGCCGTTATCACTCGCCACGGGTGAGTGCTAACAGGTTCCCGATCCGGGGGCCTGGAATTCAAAAACGAGCTGAGGAGCTACGAGACATGGCTTTCACACCGCTTCATGACCGGGTGCTGGTGCGCCGCGTGGAAAGCGAAGAAAAGACCGCCGGCGGCCTGATCATCCCCGACAGCGCCAAGGAAAAGCCCGCCGAGGGCGAGGTGGTTGCCGTGGGCGCCGGTGCCCGGGACGACGATGGCGACCGGATCGCCATGGATGTCAAGCAGGGCGACCGCATTCTCTTCGGCAAGTGGTCCGGCACCGAGATCACGCTGGACGGCGAAGAGCTGCTGATCATGAAGGAAAGCGACATCCTGGGCGTCATCGCCTGATCCGCTGATCCCAAACTGACGCAAATCACGACATTTCAAGGAGACGCAAATGTCCGCCAAAGACGTGAAGTTCAACACCGATGCCCGCAACCGCATGCTGCGCGGCGTCAACACCCTGGCCGATGCGGTCAAGGTGACGCTGGGCCCCAAGGGCCGCAACGTGGTTCTGGAAAAATCCTTCGGCGCGCCGCGCATCACCAAGGACGGTGTGTCGGTCGCCAAGGAAATCGAACTGGAAGACAAGTTCGAGAACATGGGCGCCCAGATGGTCAAGGAAGTGGCCAGCCGCACCAATGACGAGGCCGGCGACGGCACCACCACCGCCACCGTCCTGGCCCAGGCCATCGTCAAGGAAGGCATGAAATCGGTCGCCGCCGGCATGAACCCGATGGATCTCAAGCGCGGCATCGACCTGGCCACCTCCAAGGTCGTCGAGGCCATCAAGGCCGCCGCCCGCAAGGTCGAGAATTCCGACGAAGTCGCCCAGGTCGGCACCATCTCGGCCAATGGCGAAGAGGAAATCGGCCGCCAGATCGCCGACGCGATGCAGAAGGTCGGCAACGAGGGTGTCATCACCGTCGAGGAAAACAAGGGCCTGGAGACCGAGACCGACGTGGTCGAGGGCATGCAGTTCGACCGCGGCTACCTGAGCCCCTATTTCGTCACCAATGCCGACAAGATGACCGTCGAGCTGGAAGACGCCATCATCCTGCTGCACGAAAAGAAGCTGTCGTCGCTGCAGCCGATGGTTCCGCTGCTGGAATCGGTGATCCAGTCGGGCAAGCCGCTGCTGATCATCGCCGAGGATGTCGAGGGCGAAGCCCTGGCCACCCTGGTGGTCAACAAGCTGCGCGGCGGGCTCAAGATCGCCGCCGTCAAGGCGCCGGGCTTCGGTGATCGCCGCAAGGCCATGCTGCAGGACATCGCGATCCTGACCGGCGGCCAGGTGATCTCCGAAGATCTGGGCATGAAGCTGGAAAACGTGACCATCGACATGCTGGGCAGCGCCAAGCGGGTCAGCATCACCAAGGACGAAACCACGATCGTCGACGGTGCCGGCGAAAAGGCCGAGATCGAGGCGCGTGTGGCCCAGATCCGCAACCAGATCGAGGAAACCACCAGCGACTACGACCGTGAAAAGCTGCAGGAGCGGGTCGCCAAGCTGGCCGGCGGTGTCGCCGTGATCCGCGTCGGCGGCATGACCGAGGTCGAGGTGAAAGAGCGCAAGGACCGTGTCGATGACGCTCTGAACGCCACCCGCGCCGCGGTGCAGGAAGGTGTCGTCGTCGGTGGCGGTGTCGCCCTGGTGCAGGGGGCCAAGGCGCTTGACGGGCTGACCGGTGCCAACAGCGACCAGACCGTCGGCATCAGCATCGTGCGCAAGGCGCTCGAGGCGCCGCTGCGTCAGATCGCCGAAAACTCGGGCGTCGACGGGTCGGTCGTGGCCGGCAAGGTCCGCGAATCCACCGACAAGGCCTTTGGCTTCAACGCCCAGACCGAAGAATATGGCGACATGTTCAAGTTCGGCGTGATCGACCCGGCCAAGGTGGTACGCACCGCGCTGCAGGACGCGGCCTCGGTCGCCGGCCTGCTGATCACCACCGAGGCGATGGTGGCCGACAAGCCCAAGAAGGACGAGCCCGCCGGCGGCGGCATGGGCGACATGGGCGGCATGGGCGGCATGATGTAAGTCGGTATTTCCGCAAGGAAATGCGACTGTCGGTGCGGCGCGGCAGACATTCGGCAAGGCCGAATTTCGAGAGCGCTGCCCCGAATGCCGGACCATGATCCCCAGCCGGATCAACACAAGGGCGTCCCCGCGGGGGCGCCCTTTCGTTTGCGCCCCTGTGCCGGCCTTCGCCCCGAGGCGCGCGGTCGCCGGGAGCAGGGCCGGCCGGTTCCGCGCCCGGCACTGGCCTTCGGCGCGGGATCGGCGCAGAACAGGGCATGGCCCTGTTCCTGCTGACCGCGCTGACCATGGTGGCCTTTGCCGCCAATTCGATCCTGACCCGCGCGGCGGTGGACGGGGCGGGCATGGACCCGCTGGGCTTTGCACTGCTGCGGGTGGCGTCCGGGGCGGCGGTGCTGGCCGTGCTGGTGATCCTGCGCGGGCGCGGATGGGGCTGGTCCCGTCGGCGGCTGTCGGGGGCGTTCTGGCTTGCGGTCTACATGGTCGGGTTTTCAGCCGCCTATGTGACGCTGGATGCGGGGCTGGGCGCGTTGATCCTGTTCGGCGGCGTGCAATTGACCATGTTCGGCGGCGGCCTGCTGACCGGTGCCTCGGTTCCGGCGCGGGCCTGGGCCGGGATGGTCCTGGCGCTGGCCGGGCTGGCCTGGTTGCTTTGGCCCGGGCCGGGGGTCGTTGTCGCGCCGGCGGCGACGGGCTGCATGCTGGCCGGCGCGCTGGGCTGGGGGATCTATTCGCTCAAGGGCCGGGTCGAGGCGGATGCCCTGGCGGCGACGGCGGGGAATTTCCTGGTCTGCCTGCCGATGGTGGCGCTGGTCGTCGCGCTGACCGGCTGGGGCGCGATGCCGATGCGCGGGCTGCTGCTGGCGCTGGTCTCGGGCGGGGTGACCTCGGGGCTGGGCTATGCGCTGTGGTATCGCTTGCTGCCGCGGCTGGCGCCGAGCACGGCGGCGGTGGCGCAACTTTCGGCCCCGGTGATCGCGGTGATCGGCGGCGCGGCGCTGCTGGCCGAACCGGTGACCGCTCGGATCCTGCTGGCGGGGGCGCTGGTCCTGGGCGGGATCGCGGTGGCGACGGTTCAGCGCAGGAGCGGCTCCAGCGGGTCATAGCTGGGGGCGCCGGTGTCGGACCAGGCGACGGCGGCCAGGCTGTCGGGCTTGACGCGCAGGCCGGCCATCTCGGCGCGCGCGACCCAGCGGCGGTGGCTGACGATGCCTTCGGGGTCGCGCCAGGCGGGGTCGAGCGTGCCGGACAGCAGCGTGCCGCGGAAATAGAGGTCGACCTGGTGGAAATCGCCCTCCGGGTCGTGGAATTCGTTGACCAGGCAGGGGGCGCCGACGGCGATGGTCAGGCCGGTTTCCTCGTGCACCTCGCGGGCCAGGTTGTCGGGCAGCGACTGATGCGGCTCGGCCCCGCCGCCGGGGGCGCACCACAGGTCGTCGCGGCCGCGATAGGCATTGACCAGCAGCAGCCGGTCGTCGTGCAGGATCACGGCGCGGGTGGCCAGCCGGACGGGACGGGTCATGCCCTGTCGCCTGCGGCGGGCGGGGCGGGGGGCGCTGTCCCCCGTCTCCCGGCGGTGATTCCCGCCGGAGTCATTCGGCCAGGATGACGCATCAGCGGGGGGGCTGGCCGAACAGGATCTGTTGCGCCTTGCGGTCCTGGCTGGTGTCGGCGCGGCGGTCGGCGGCGACGGCACGGCCTTTCTGCACGGCCGGGCGGGCCGCGATCTCGTCCAGCCAGCGGGCGAGGTGGGGCTTGTCGTCGAGGCGTTGCTGCTGGCCTTCCCAGAGCGCGGCCCAGGGCCAGATCGCCATGTCGGCGATCGAGTAGAAATCGCCGGCGACAAAAGGGTTTTCGGCCAGGCGTCGGTCAAGCACGCCATAGAGCCGGGCGACCTCGCCCCGGTAGCGGTCCTTGGCATAGGGCAGGTCCTGGGGCGGGTCGAGCTGCGGCGCGTATTTCAGGAAATGGTGCGCCTGGCCGGCCATCGGGCCGACGCCGCCCATCTGCCACATCAGCCATTGCTCGACCGCGATTCGGTCGCGTTCGGTCCGGCCGATGAACCGCCCGGTCTTGCGCGCGAGATACAGCAGGATGGCGCCGCTTTCGAAGATCGAGACCGGGGCGCCGCCGGGCCCGTCGGGATCGACGATCGCGGGCATCCGGTTGTTCGGCGCGATGCGCAGGAAATCCGGGTCGAACTGGTCGCCCTTGCCGATATCGACCAGGTGAAGCCGGTAGGGCAGGCCCATTTCCTCGAGCGCGATGGTGATTTTCCAGCCGTTCGGGGTCGGCCAGTAATAGAGGTCGATGGTCATGAGGCCCTCCTGCATCGGTGCAGGGGTCAGGATGGCGTGCGCGGGCGGAAGGGCAAGGGGAAATCGGGCCAATAGCCGCGCCGGGCCGGTTCGAGCGCGGCGCGCAGGACCGGCAGCGGCGTTTCGGCCGGACGGTGCAGCAGGGCGCGGTAAAGACCGAAGACGCCCGGGCGCAGATAGCCCGACCAATGGCAGACCGGCGCTTTGGGGGGCGGGATCCGGTGGCCGAAATCGCGCAGGGCAGAGAGGGTCTCGAGCCTGTCGAGCGGCAGGTCGAGCCAGTTCGGCGCGTCGAGGCCCCGGCCGAGCGTCGGGCCGGCCAGCGGTGCGGCCAGGCGCAGGCCGAGGTCGAAGACCAGGTTCTCGCGCCCGGTCACGTTGATGACCTGTGCGGCGCTTGCCGCCGGGCTGGTCTCCAGCAGGGCCCGGGTTTCGCGCCGGAACAGGGCGGCAGAGATCAGGATCGCGCGCTGAACCGCCCCCGGGGGCAGATCGCGCAGGGCCAGCAGGCCGACCCGGGCGCCCAGCGAATGGCCGACCAGGTGCAGCGGCCGGTCCGGCTCCAGCGCCTTGAGTCGGGTGATCAGTCGGCCGAGGTCGGCGGCGGCGGCCTCGGCCCGGCGCAGGGCGGCCCAGATCGAGCCGCGGGCCGGCCAGCCATAGCCGATCGCCAGACCGCGATCGCCGGTCAGACCCAGGTGCCGCGGCCAGCTGACCGCCTTCCAGCAGCCGGGCCGGGGGCGTTCGGCAAGGATATGCAGATGCGGGCTATGGCCCTCCACCATCGGCGAGAACCGGAAGCCGTGGATCATCACCACGACCGGCGCGCCGGGGACGAGGCCGGCCAGCGCCGCGGCGAGACGTGCGGTGGGCAGATCCTGCCCCATGTTGACTGGTAGAAGCGCCATGCGATCCCCACAACATCTTGTGGGCGCTGTGCCAGCTTCGGACGACATCCCCATGACAGCCCCGTGAAAGCTGCGTGACGCCGGCGGCGATGCTTGACCGGGGCCCGCGGGCGCAGTATTTCGCGTGGCGTGGCGATTTGTTCTCCGGATTGCGGGCCACGTTAAACTTACCGCTAAAGAGGTCTGACGGGTGCCGAACCCCGATGCCTTGCCGGTATCGGGGTTTTTCATTGACCCGAAGGGTCATGAGGTCTTGCACCGACCCGAAGGGTCATGAGGTCTTGCACCGACCCGACGGGTCATCCGTTCTTGTATTGGCCGGGAGGGCCTGTGACATGACACTGCGCAAACGCACCCGGGCGGTCCATGCCGGCACCCGCCGCAGCCAGTATGGCGAGGTCAGCGAGGCGCTGTTCCTGACCCAGGGCTTTGTCTACGACAGTGCCGAAGCCGCCGAGGCGCGGTTCGAGACCCTGGGGACAGATGAATTCATCTATGCCCGCTATGGCAACCCCACCGTGCGGATGTTCGAGGACCGGATCGCCGCGCTGGAAGGGGTCGAGGATGCCTTTGCCTGCACCAGCGGCATGGCGGCGGTGACGGGCGCGCTGACCGCACTGCTCAAGGCCGGGGATCGGGTGGTGTCGAGCCGGGCTCTCTTCGGCTCCTGCACCTATGTTCTGGCCGAGGTGCTGGGGCGATTCGGGGTCGAGGTGGTCTTCGTCGACGGCACCGACATGGCGCAATGGCAGGCGGCGATCAGGCCGGGGACGGCGGTGGTGTTCCTGGAATCGATCTCCAACCCGACGCTGGACCTGGTGGACTTGCCGGCGGTGGTGGCGCTGGCCCATGGGGCGGGCGCGAAGGTGGTGGTCGACAATGCCATGGCGACGCCGGTCTATTCCTGCGCCGCAGAGGCGGGGGCCGACCTGGTGGTCTATTCCACGACCAAGCATATCGACGGGCAGGGCCGCTGCCTGGGCGGGGTGATCCTGGGATCGCGGGCGCTGATCCGCGGCCCGGTCGAGACCTACATGAAACATACCGGCGGGGCGATGAACCCCTTTGCCGCCTGGCTGGCGCTGAAGGGGCTGGAGACGCTGGACCTGCGCGTCCGGGCGCAATCGGAGGCGGCGCTGCGGATCGGTGCGGCCCTGCAGGGGCACCCGGCGGTGTCGGCCCTGCGCTATCCGCTGCTGGACAGCCATCCCCAGGCGGCGCTGGCCCGGCGGCTTTACGAAGGCGGCGGCACCGTGCTGGCGCTGGAGCTGGCCGGCGCCAAGGAGGCGGCGTTCCGGTTCCTGAACGCGCTGGAAATCGTGCTGATTTCCAACAACTTCGCCGATGCGAAAAGCATCGCGACGCATCCCGCGACGACAACGCACCAGCGGCTGAGCGACGACGAAAAGGCCCGGGTCGGGATCACGCCGGGCCTGATCCGGCTGTCGATCGGGCTGGAGGATCCGGCCGATCTGATGGATGACCTGACCCGGGCCCTGGACGCGGCGTGATCCGCGACGGCAGGGCGATCGCGCGCTGGCCGACCTGGGTCCGTTTGCCCGAGGAATGATCCGGCGCCCGATGCCCGCCGTAAGCATTAACGACTTGCAAATCGGTGGGGCGCGCCCCACCTTGAGGGCTCGGCCCGCACCTGGAAGGGGGAAATCGCCGTGAACATCCATCCCAAGGACATCGACCGTGATCCGAGCCGCGACGACGCCGAGGCGGCGCTCGCGACCCTGCGCCGCTGGGCGGGTCGCGCCAGCGCCGAGGACCTGGCGACGCTGGATCCCGCGATCGGCCGACTGCTGCCCGGTCCGGTGTCCGATTATCCCGCGCTGGCAAGGGCTTACCCCGAGGATTTCACGGTGGACGCGGCCTATCGCGCCACCTTGCCGGACTTGCAGAACGGACCGTCCAGCCTGATCCGGGGCGCCAAGCGACAGATCCAGCATGTCGGGATTTCGAATTTCCGGCTGCCGGTGCGCTACCGCACCCGCGACAACGGCGATCTGACGCTGGAAACCAGCGTGACCGGCACGGTCAGCCTGGAGGCCGAGAAGAAGGGCATCAACATGAGCCGCATCATGCGGTCCTTCTACGGCTATGCCGAGGAAACCTTCAGCTTCGAAGTGATCGAACGCGCGCTGGACGCCTACAAGGCGGATCTGGACAGCTTCGATGCCCGGATCGAGATGCGGTTTTCCTACCCGGTCAAGGTCGACAGCCTGCGGTCGGGCCTGTCGGGCTATCAATATTACGACATCGCGCTGGAAGTGGTCGAAACCGCCGGCACGCGGCGCAAGATCGTGCATCTGGACTATGTCTATTCCTCGACCTGCCCCTGTTCGCTGGAATTGTCGGAACATGCCCGCCAGGCGCGCGGCCAGCTGGCGACGCCGCATTCGCAGCGCTCGGTGGCGCGGATTTCGGTGGCGATCGACCCGGATGCGGGCTGCCTGTGGTTCGAGGACCTGATCGAGATGGCCCGCGCGGCGGTGCCGACCGAAACCCAGGTGATGGTCAAGCGCGAGGACGAACAGGCCTTTGCCGAGCTGAACGCCGCCAACCCGATCTTCGTCGAGGATGCGGCCCGGCTGTTCGCCGAACGCCTGCATGCCGATGCGCGGATCGGCGACTTCCGGGTTCTGGCGAGCCACCAGGAAAGCCTGCACAGCCACGATGCGGTCAGCGTGCTGACCGAAGGGCCGACCTTCGACAATGCCAGCCTGGACCCGCGGCTGTTCGCGTCGCTGATCCATCGCGGCTGAGGGCCGTGGGGGCCGTGGCCGGGCTGAAGCCCGGCCTGGCTCTTGGCCCGTGGCGTCGAGCAGGCTGACCGCGCTTCCGGCTTGACGCCGCCGCGCGGGCGGGCCAACGCTTTGCCCATGCTGGATTTCCGCCCCGTCGGATATGTGATCGGCCTGCTGGTCGCGGCCCTAGGGGTGACGATGTTCGCGCCGATGATGGCCGACGCGGTGGCCGGCAACGGCCATTGGCCGGTCTTTCTGCAAAGCGCGATCATCGCGATCGGCGGCGGCGGCCTGACCGCCCTGGCCTGCGCCAATGGCGTGTCCGAGGGGCTGAGCATCCGCCAGACCTTTCTGCTGACCGTGCTGGTCTGGGTCGCGCTGCCGCTGTTCGGGGCCTTGCCGTTCTGGCTGGGCCAGACGCAACTGCGCTATACGGATGCCTTTTTCGAGGCGATGTCGGGCCTGACCACCACCGGCGCGACGGTGATCTCGGGCATCGACGCCCTGCCCGAGGGGCTCAAGCTGTGGCGCGGCGTCCTGCAATGGCTGGGCGGGATCGGGATCATCGTCGTGGCCATGGTGTTCTTGCCGGAACTGAAGGTCGGCGGCATGCAGATCTTCCGCTCCGAAGCCTTCGACACGATGGGCAAGATCCTGCCCCGCGCGGCCGAGATCGCCAGCCGCATCTCGACCATCTATGTCTTTCTGACCTTCGCCTGCGCGCTGAGCTATGCGGCGCTGGGCATGAATGCCTTCGACGCCATGGTCCATGCGATGACCACGATCTCGACCGGCGGCTTCGCCAATACCGACGCCTCGTTCGGGGCCTTCGGCGCCGGTATCCATTATGCCGCCAGCGCCTTCATGATCCTGGCCGCGCTGCCCTTCGTGCGCTTCGTCCAGATGATTTCCGGCGGCGGCATGACGCCGCTTCTGCGCGACAGCCAGGTCCATGCCTTTTTCGGCATCATCCTTGCCCTGGTCATCGTGATGTCGCTGTGGACCGCGCGCACCTTTCACGGTTTCGAAGAGCTCGCCTTTCGCGAAAGCCTGTTCAACGTGGTGTCGATCCTGACCGGGACCGGCTATGCCAGCGCCGATTACATGCAATGGGGGCCCTTCGCGGTCACGATCTTCTTCTTCACCGGCCTGATCGGCGGCTGCGCGGGATCGACCGCCTGTTCGGTCAAGGTGTTCCGCTACCAGTTGCTGTTCGCGGCGATCAAGGCGCAGATCCGGCGGATCCACAGCCCGCATGGCATCTTCACCCCGCGCTACCAGGGCCGGCCGGTGGGCGAGGATGTCCTGAACTCGGTCATGGCCTTTTTCGTGGCCTTCATGGTCGGCATGGGGGTGATCGCCGTGGCCCTGGGGATGACGGGGCTGGATTTCATCACCTCGGTCAGCGGGGCGGCGACGGCCCTGGCCAATGTCGGCCCCGGCCTGGGGACCGAAATCGGCCCGGCGGGGAATTTCGCGGGCCTGAACGACACCGCCAAGTGGATCCTGGCGATCGCGATGCTGTTCGGGCGGCTCGAGATCCTGGCGGTGCTCACGATCCTGAGCTGGCGATTCTGGAGGGGATGATGGACAGACCGCTTGGTGCGCAGATTTCACACATGCTGAAGGCGCGGGGGGTCGAGGTGATCTTCGGCATTCCCGGCGTGCACAACCAGGAATTGTATCGCGGGATCGAGGAGGCCGGCATCAGCCATGTGCTGGCCCGTCACGAACAGGGCGCGGGGTTCATGGCCGATGGCTATGCCCGGGCGACCGGCCGGTTCGGGGTCTGCTACCTGATCACCGGGCCGGGGTTGTTGAACGCATTGACACCGCTGGGCCAGGCCTGGTCCGACGGCGTGTCGGTTCTGGCGATCTGTTCATGCCTGGATGACACGGTGCATCGCAACGGCCAGTTGCACCAGATGAAGGACCAGGCGGGCGCGGCGGGCGCGGTCTGCGACTGGTCCGAAACGGCGCGCGATGCGGACACCGCCTATGGGCTGGTGGACCGGGCGCTGCATGACTTTTCCGGCGGCGATCCGCGGCCAAAGGCGATTCACGTGCCCATCGGGGTGCTCAAGTCGCCGGCCGCGCCGCCGGGGCGCGGTGTCGCCGGCGACGGGCGGCTGATCCCCGACCCGAAGACCGTGATCCACGCGGTCGAACGGCTGACGGCCGCGCGCAAGCCCTTGGTGATCTTTGGCGGCGGTGCGCGGCAGATCGGTCGCGCGGCGGTCGAGACGCTGCTGGAGCGCGTCGGCGCGGCCAGTTTCTGCACCTCTGCCGGGCGCGGGATCGTGTCGCCGGATCGGTCGCTGCATTTCGGCCCGTTCCTGGGGCGGCCCGACAGTGCCCGGGTGGTCGCAGAGGCCGACCTGGTGCTGGCCATCGGCACCCAGCTGGCCGAGGTCGATATCTGGCGCGACCATCTGGGTCACAGGGCAGAGGCGCTGATCCGGGTCGATGTCTCGGAGGCGGCGCTGAGCAGGGCCAGAGGGGCGGCCTGCACCATCCGCGCCGATGCGCGGTCCTTCGTGGCGGCGCTGCTGGACCACTGCTCCGGGGCGTCGGACAGCGATTGGACGGGCGCGGCGGTGGCCCAGGCCCGCGACCGCTGGCGAGCCGAGGTCGCCGCCGAGTTTCCGGGCACCGGGCCGGTGATCGAGGCCTTGCGCGCGGCGATGCCGGACGCGGCGATGATCTATTCCGACATGACCCAGATCGCCTATGCGGCGAACGAGCTGTGGGACATGGAACGGCCCGGACATTGGCACCATCCGTCGGGCTTCGGCACGCTGGGCTATGCGCTGCCCGCAGCCATCGGCGCGGCGGTGGCGCGGCCCGATCTGCCGACCTGTTGCATCATCGGCGATTACGGGCTGCAATACACGATCGCAGAGCTGGGCACCGCGGTGGAGCTGGGCCTGCCCCTGCCGATCCTGCTGTGGGACAACGGCAAGCTGGGCGCGATCGAGGCCAGCATGGTGCGGGCCCAGATCGCCCCCAATGCGGTGGTGGCGCGCAATCCGGATTTCCTGGCCCTGGCCCGGGCCTATGGCGCCGGGGCGGTGCAGCCGGACAGCCTGGAGGGGTTGCAGGCGGCGCTGCGGGCGGCGTTCAAGGCCGACGGGCCGACGCTGATCCGGATGACGCCGGATCTGGGCTGAGCGCGTGGTGGGATGAAATCCCACCCGACCGGCCGGTGCGGGCCGTGCTGACAGGCGCAGACGCCGGGCGCATTTGGGGCTCTGCCCGTTCGGTGCCGAAATCGGTCCACTGGACCGATTTCCGGGCGCAGCTCACTCCCAACAACTGACCAGGACGGTGACGTCGTTGGCCAGGCCGGACATCGCTTCGGGGGTCATGTAGGCCAGCGTCGCGGTGGTCTGCACCGACAGGCCCGCGCCCTGGACCGAGGCGACGATCTCGCTCGCATCCACGGAAAACGCCACATCGGGCGGCAGGACCTGGCCGTTGAGCGTCTGTCGCGGCAGCAGCATCCCCAGCACCGCGCCGCCATTGTCGAAGACCGGACCGCCGGCATCGCCCTCCTGTGCGGTCAGGACCAGGCGCTTGACCTCGTCCTCGCCGTTCAGGCCGCGGATATCGGCCAGGGTGCCGAAGGTCAGCGCCGGCGCCGGCAAAACGCCGCCATAGGGATAGCCCGCGACCGCGATTTCGGACTGCAGGCGCGGCACGCCGGTCTGGAAGGCGGCGACGGCGGGCGGGGCCAGGGCGGCCTCGGGGCGCAGCACCACCAGGCCCAGCCGGTCGTCGCGATGAATCACCCGGGCCGGATGGACGCTGTCCAGCGTGACCTCGCCGCAGCCGTCGACCGCTTCGAGCGTGGTCAGCACGTCGCCGTCCGCGTCGATGAAGAAACCCGACCGGTCGCGCAGCGGCTTGCGGATCGCCAGGCCCGAGACCAGGTCGATCGCCTGGTCTTCGTCCGGGGCGACGATGCCGGGGTCCAGCACGCCGGCGATGGAGGTGAAGCTGGCCTGCATCTCGGACAGGACCCGGGCGCGGCGATCCTCGTCGCCGGTGGGCCAGATCAGGGCAAAGCCCTTGATCTGCCCGTCCGCGTGCCGGGCGGTGACATGGGTGTGGATGTCGCGGCCGATCCCCTCGATCACGAAGCTGTCGCCGGAGCGGTCGCGCGGCCCCTCGGGCGGCACGATCTCCAGCGTCTGCAGGATTTCATAAAGCCCGGCCAGCCGGGTCCGGTCGCCGGGCTGGGAAATCAGCAGGACCCGGGCGCCCAGGTCGGTGCGCGGCTCGAAATTGGCGAAGGGCGGGCGATATTCGGTGAAATCGACCACGCCGGTGGGGATCGCGATCTCGATCCCGGTGGCATTGTCGCGCACCACCTGCAGGTCCATCCCGTCAAGGATCGCGTTATAGGCCGTGCGCAGCTGACCGCGCTGGCCGGTGGTCATGACCCCGGTCGGTTCGTGGTTGTTGGCGATCTGCCAGGCCTCCATCGCCTGGCGTGTGCCGCGGCCGTAAAGCCCGTCGAGCGCGCCGGTATAGAAACCCGCCCATTGCAGCCATTCCTGGACTTCGCGTTTTTCGTCGCGCGACAGGGCGTTTTCCGCGGCGCGCGCCTCGGCCAGGGTTTCGTCCGGGGGCTGGATCGGGTCCGGTTCGGGCGCGGGCTCGGGCGCGGTGATCGCCGGGTCGGGATCGGCCTCGGGCACCGTCACGGGGCGGGTATCGGCATTGCCCGACAGGCCCACGGGCCAGAATTGCGTCGTGAACAGGTTGCCGTTCACGATATAGCTGTCGGCCGGGATCAGCCCGCGGGCGCGCAGGCCGCTAAGCTGTGCCTCGGCATCGGCGGGGCTGTAGGGGCCCAGAACCACCGCGTACCAGCGGGTGGTCAGGGCAAAACCCTGCACGTCGGGCACGCCGCGCGCCTCGTAGCCGCGGGCGGCGTCCTGGGTGCCGGTCAGCGTGCGCTGCGCCTCGATCTGGACCCAGACGCGGTCCTGCGCCGCCACCCCGGTGCCAAGGGTCAGCACCGTGAACATCACCACCAGAAATCTCGTCATTCCAAAACCCGTAGCCAATTGTCGCCCCCGCGCCCGTCCCGGCGCGCGCTTCGCGGCAATCTAGCCACAGCGGCGCCCGAGTGGTAGCCCCGATTGACGCCCCCCGGCCCGGGCGATAGTCAAGCCCGGCGACGCGCGAGGAGAGGCGACATGGCCGACAGACCCCGGTCCTTCCAGGAGATCATCCTGCGGCTTCAGACCTACTGGGCCGCGCGGGGCTGCGCCGTGCTGCAGCCCTATGACATGGAGGTCGGCGCCGGCACCTTTCACCCGGCGACGACGCTGCGCTCTCTGGGCACCCGGCCCTGGGCGGCGGCCTATGTGCAGCCCTCGCGCCGGCCCACCGATGGCCGCTATGGCGACAACCCGAACCGGTTGCAGCATTACTACCAGTTCCAGGTGCTGATCAAACCCAGCCCGCCGGACCTGCAGGATCTGTATCTGGGCAGCCTTCAGGCGATCGGGATCGACATGGCGCTGCACGACATCCGCTTTGTCGAGGACGATTGGGAAAGCCCCACCCTGGGCGCCTGGGGCCTGGGCTGGGAGGTCTGGTGCGACGGCATGGAAGTCAGCCAGTTCACCTATTTCCAGCAGGTCGGCGGGCATGATTGCCATCCGGTCTCGGGCGAGCTGACCTATGGGCTCGAACGGCTGGCGATGTATGTGCTGGGCGTCGATCACGTGATGGACATGCCGTTCAACGACCCGCAGACGCCGATCGCGCTCAGCTATGGCGACGTGTTCCGCCAGACCGAACAGGAATACAGCCGCTGGAATTTCGACGTCGCCGACACCCAGATGCTGCTGCGCCATTTCGAAGAGGCCGAGGCGGAATGCCGCGCGATCCTCGACCAGGCGCCCGAGGATCCCAAGACCGGCCGGCGGATCATCATGGCCCATCCGGCCTATGACCAATGCATCAAGGCGTCCCACATCTTCAACCTGCTGGACGCGCGCGGCGTGATCTCGGTCACCGAACGGCAGGCCTATATCGGCCGGGTGCGGGCGCTGGCGAAACTCTGCGCCGACGCTTTCGTGCAGACCGAAGCCGGCGGGGCCGCCGCATCATGAACGCCGTCAGGATCTGGATCATCGCCATGCTTGTCACCGCTCTCGCCGCCGGGATCGGCCTGTATTACACCCAGGTCTATGCCTTCTATGACGAGGTCGACGGACAGGAGTTTGGAAATGTGCAACTGGTCAGCCTGCATTCCGGCGCGCCCGAGCCGATCCTGTTCGAAAACTTCAAGGCGATCGACAGCAATTCCAGCCCGATCCGGTTCCGTGCCTGTTTCGACACGCCGCTGAGCCAGGCCATGCTGACCGAAACCTACGAGATCTACGACACCGCCGTGCCGCTGAACGGGCCGCGCTGGTTCGATTGCTACGATGCCCGCGCGGTCGGCGAGGCGCTGGAACAGGGCGCGGCGATCGCCTTTCTGGGCGAGGCCAACATCATCTACGGGGTCGACCGGGTGGTCGCCGTGATGCCCGACGGGCGCGGCTATATCTGGCACCAGCTGAACCGCTGCGGCGAGGTCGTCTATGACGGCGAACCGGCGCCCGAGGATTGCCCCGAACCGCCGGAGGGCTATTGATGCCGGACCTGCTGATCGAATTGTTTTCCGAGGAAATTCCGGCGCGGATGCAGGCCCGCGCCGCCGCCGATTTCAAGCGGCTGATGACCGACGGGCTGGTCGAGGCCGGGTTGACCTATGCCGATGCCGGGGTCTTTTCGACCCCGCGGCGGCTGGCGCTGGTCGTCGGCGGGCTGTCGGGCGCAAGCCCGACCCTGCGGGAGGACCGCAAGGGCCCGCGCGTGGATGCGCCCGAGGCGGCGCTGGAGGGGTTCCTGCGGTCCACCGGGCTGAGCCGAGACCAGCTGGAGCGCCGCGCCGACAAGAAGGGCGAGGTCTGGTTCGCCAGCATCGAGCGGCCCGGCCGGCCGGCGGCGGACATCGTGGCGCAGGTGCTGGAGCATGTCATCCGCAGCTTCCCCTGGCCCAAATCCATGCGCTGGGGCGCGGGCAGCCTGCGCTGGGTGCGGCCGCTGCATTCGATCCTGTGCATTCTGTATGACGAGACCGGCAGCGCCATCGTCCCGCTCGACATCGACGGGATCCGGGCCGGTGACACGACCCGCGGCCATCGTTTCATGGCGCCCGAGCCGTTCTCGGTGACAAGCTACGATGATTATGCCGCAAAGCTGGAAGCGGCGAAGGTGCTGCATTCGGCCGAACAGCGCGCCGCGCAGATCCACCATGTGTCCTTGAACATGCTGTTTCCCCTCGGGCTGGAACTGGTCGAGGACAAGGGCCTGCTGGCCGAGGTCGCCGGGCTGGTGGAATGGCCCGTGGTGCTGATGGGCGAGATCGGCGCCGATTTCCTCGATCTGCCGCCCGAGGTGTTGCAGACCTCGATGCGCGAACACCAGAAGTTCTTTTCGGTGAAGAACCCCGCGACCGGGCGGATCGAACGGTTCCTGACCGTCGCCAATATCGAGACCGCCGATCATGGCGCGACGATCCTGGCCGGCAACCAGAAGGTTCTGGCGGCGCGTCTGTCGGATGCGAAATTCTTCTGGGAGAACGATCTGCGCACCATCCGCGAAAAGGGGCTCGAAGGCATGGCCGCCGGGCTCTCGGACGTCACCTTCCACAACAAGCTGGGCAGCCAGGCCGACCGCATCAAGCGCATCGAGGCACTGGCCCGCGAGATCGCCCCCCTGGTCGGCGCCAAGCCCGATCTGGCCGCCGAGGCCGCGCGCGTCGCCAAGGCTGACCTGCAATCCGAAATGGTCGGCGAATTCCCGGAATTGCAGGGGCTGATGGGGCGGTATTACGCGCAGGCCGCAGGCCATGACGATGGCGTGCCCGAGGCTTGCGAGGAACATTACCAGCCCCTCGGCCCGGGCGATGCGGTGCCGGCCGCGCCGGTCTCCGTCGCCGTGGCGCTCGCCGACAAGATCGACACGCTCACCGGCTTCTGGGCGATCGACGAAAAGCCCACCGGGTCCAAGGACCCCTACGCCCTGCGCCGTGCGGCGCTGGGGGTGATCCGGCTGGTGCTGGTCAATGACCTGCGCCTGAAGATCATCGACGTTGTGAAACTGGCCAATGAAATTTCGGGACCTCGCGGCGCTTCCTTTGCCGACGCCAACGACCTCCTGTCTTTCCTCCACGACCGGCTCAAGGTCCATCTGCGCGACGAAGGCATCCGCCATGACGTGATCGACGCCGCCCTGGCGATGCCCGGATCGGATGACCTGGTGTTGCTGGTCAAACGGGCCGAGGCGCTGGCGGCGTTTCTCAAGACCGACGATGGCGAAAACCTGATCCAGGGCTACAAGCGTGCCAACAACATCCTGAGCCAGGCCGAGGAAAAGGACGGGGTCGAATATTCCTATGGCGCGGATGTGAAATTCGCCGACACGCCCGAGGAACGCGCGCTGTTTTCCGCGCTCGACGCCGCCGAAGCGACGATCGGCCCGGCGATGCAAGCCGAGGATTTCGCCGACGCCATGTCCGCCATGGCTGCGTTGCGCGCGCCGATCGACGCCTTTTTCGAGGCGGTCCAGATCAATGCCGACAACGCGGTGCTGCGGCGCAACCGGTTGAACCTGCTGTCGCGGATCCGCGCGATCTGCCTGTCGGTCGCTGACTTGTCGCGGCTTGAAGGTTAATCTTTTCCAAAGGTTTCCCTTGCGGCGAATCGGGAAGAGAGGTCCTGTGACGCGAAACGAGGATGCTGCAGTGCAGAAAGTTGTGACGCTCAAGGAGGTCACGCGGATCACCGCGACCGCGCCGATGGATGTGTCGGTCCATGGCGGGCGCGCGAAATGCCTGCAGCGCCTGGTCCGCCTGGACATGCCGGTGCCGACCACCGTCGCGTTGTCGTTTTCCGCGGTGCACAAGCTGGCTGCCGGAGACCTGCCCGACATCCGGTCGATCCTGTCGCATTTCGACGAGGCCGCGCTGCTGTCGGTGCGCCCGTCCAGCGCCGATCCCGATTGGGGCGGGCCGGGCGCGGTGCTGAATCTGGGCATGAACGATACCCGCCATGCGGCCTTGTGCGACACCCTGGGCGAGGGCGCGGCGACGCGGCTCTATCTCAAGTTCATCCAGGATTATGCGGTCGAGGTGGCGCGGCTGGACCCGGATGCCTTTCCGATGCCGGCGGTGCCGGATCGCGCCGCGCTGAACGCCGTGCTCGAGATCTACGAGACGGAAATGGAGGACGCCTTTCCGCAGGAGCTGGAGGTTCAGCTGACCGAGGTCCTGCGGTCCATGGCGCGGGCCTGGGAAGGGACCTCGGCCCGGCTGTTGCGCAGCGCGCGGGGCGCACCGGCGGATGCCGGGCTGGGCCTTGTGGTGCAGGAAATGGCGCTGGGTGTGGGGCCGGGCGAATGCGGCACCGGGGTGGTGCAATTCGTCGATGGCGATACCGGCAAGCGGCAGGTGACCGGGCGCTACCGGCGCCAGCACCAGGTCGGCGCGGACCGGTCCGACGACGAGGGCGCGCTGTTTCTGGCCAGGGACAAGCGCGGCCCGTCCCTGCAGGATTGCGCCCCCGATGCCTTTGCGGCGCTTCTGGATTACGGCGACCTGTCGCGACGGAAACTGCGCGCCGAAATGGAGATCAAGTTCGTGCTGACCGACGGGCGGCTCAGCATCCTCGACGCGGTGCGGGTGCCGCGCTCGTCCCGCGGCGCGGTGCGGATCGCCGTCGATCTGGCCCGCGACGGCATCATCAGCCACGAAGAGGCGGTGATGCGGGTCGAACCCCAGGCGCTGAGCGAGCTGCTGCACCGCCAGGTCAGCCCGAAGGCGAATCGCGACGTTCTGGTGCGCGGCATCGCCGCCAGCCCGGGGGCCGCCTCGGGCCGGCTGGTGCTGTCCGCGGCCGAGGCCCAGGCCAGTGCGGCGCGCGGCGAGCCCTGCATCCTTGTCCGGCGCGAAACCACGCCCGAGGATATTCGCGGCATGCATGCCGCCGAAGCGGTCGTGACCCTGCGCGGCGGCGTGACCAGCCATGCGGCGGTGATCGGGCGGGGCCTTGGTCTGCCCTGCGTGGTCGGCGCCTCCGACCTGCTGATCGACACCAGGGCGCGCCGCATCACCACCCCCGATGGCCGCACCATCGCCGAGGGCGAGGTGATCACCGTCGACGGCGGCGCGGGCGAGGTGCTGGCGGGCAAGCCGGCGATGCTCGAGGCGCGGCTGGACGACGCCTTCCGGACGCTGCTGGACTGGGCCGACGACTTTCGCGACATCGGCATCCGCGCCAATGCCGACACGCCCGCCGATGCCAAGACCGCGCGCAATTTCGCCGCCCAGGGCATCGGGCTGTGCCGGACCGAGCACATGTTCTTCGAAACCGACCGTGTCGACCTGATGCGCGAGATGATCTTTTCCCAGACGCCCGAGGGGCGCGCGGCGGTGCTGGAGCGCCTGCTGCCGCTGCAGCGCGCCGATTTCACCGAGCTGTTCCAGATCATGCAGGGCCAGCCGGTCTGCATCCGGCTGTTCGATCCGCCGCTGCACGAATTCCTGCCCTCGGACCGGGCCGGCATGCGCGACCTGGCCGAGGTGCTGGACCTGCCGCTGTCGGATGTGACCGCGCAGGTCGAAACGCTGCAGGAATACAACCCGATGCTGGGGATGCGCGGCGTGCGGCTGGGGATCACCGTGCCGGAAATCTACGACATGCAGGCAAGGGCGATCTTCGAGGCGACGCTGAAGGCGTCGAAAAAGGGCGAACCGGTGGTGCCCGAGATCATGATCCCGCTGGTTTCGGCGATGCGCGAGGTCGAACTGGTCCAGGCCCGGATCGACGCGGTGGCGGCCGCTGTCCGCAATGAAACCGGGCGCGATTTCACCTATCGGCTGGGGGTCATGGTCGAAACCCCGCGGGCCTGTCTGCGGGCCGAGGATATCGCCCGCCATGCCGATTTCCTGTCCTTCGGCACCAATGACCTGACCCAGATGGCCTATGGGTTGTCGCGCGACGATGCGGGCCGGTTCATGTCGACCTATGTCCAGCAGAAGGTCTATGCCGAGGATCCGTTCCACACCCTCGATATCGAAGGGGTCGGAGAACTGCTGTCGATCGGCGCCGCACGCGGCCGACGCAGCCGTCCGGGCGTGACCCTGTCGATCTGCGGCGAACATGGCGGCTCGCGCGCGGCGATCGCGTTCTGCCGGGCGCAGGGGTTCGACTATGTGTCCTGTTCGCCCTTCCGGGTGCCCGTGGCGCGGCTGTCGGCGGCACAACTGGCGCTGGAGGAAACACGGCCGAACCTCAGAAAACTTGCATTCAGGTGACAATGCCGGGTTCTGGCGGCGGATTATGTCCGATCCGGCAACAGTAATGGGCGAAGCCTTGCCGAAAGCCCGTCCGTTGCTGGACGGATGCGGGAAATTCGCCTAAACGCCAGACGCCTGCGCGGGGCTGGTGCCGCGTGACGCCTGGGGGTGGGGATGATTGTCCGGATTCTGAGACGCGCGATGGGCGCGAGTGTCATGGTTTTGGCCGGGCTGGCGTCGACGGCCGCCTTGTCGGACACGTTGATGCAGGCCCGTCTGTCCGAATTGCTGGGGCAGGAAGCGCAATCGATCCGGATGGTTTCGGACAGCCGCCTGGCGGCCCTGACCGCGCCGCCGCCGCCTGATGCGCGTGATGTTCCGACCGCGCCGGCCAGCCTGTCCTACAACCGGTCGTTCCTGGCCGCGCTGCCGCCCGCAAACGGCGATGCGCAATGGGAATGCCTGGCCGAGGCCCTGTATTTCGAGGCGCGCGGCGAAAGCGTCCGGGGCATGTTCGCGGTGGGCGAGGTGATCCTGAACCGGGTCGATTCCGCGCAGTTCCCGAACACGATCTGCGGCGTCGTGAACCAGGGCACCGGGCGGCTCTATGCCTGCCAGTTCACCTATACCTGCGACGGCCATCCCGAACAGGTGCACGAGCCGCAATCCTGGCAGCGCGTCGGCAAGGTCGCGCGGCTGCTGATCGACGGCGCCCCGCGGGAGCTGACCGATGGCGCGACCCATTACCATACCCGCGCGGTCAGCCCGCGCTGGGCCCGGACCTTTCCGCGCGTCGCCACGGTGGGATCGCATTATTTCTACCGCATGAACGGCTGATCCGCGTCGCTTTCGGCATCGCGGACTTCGCCGGCGGGCCGGTTGCGGCCCGGACCCCGGCCTAGTATCCCGCGCAGCACCGCCCGACGCGAAAGGCCGCCGCCCATGTCCTCCGATACCCGTCTTGCCTTTGCCCATCCCGCCGAACGGGCCGAGGCGACCGCGCCCGACGGCAGCGCGCTGCATGACCGGATCAGCCTGCGCGACTATGTCACCGAGGCCGAGATCGGCGCCTTTCAGCTTGAACGCGGCCAGACCCAGCGGCTGCGGTTCAACCTGGTGGTCGAAGTGGCGCGCGACGCGGCCCCGGTCGAGGACGATGTCGACCGCATCCTGTCCTATGACCGGCTGACCGAGGCGATCGCCCATGAACTGGCCGCCGAGCGTCTGAACCTTCTGGAAACGCTGGCCGAACGCGTGGCCGAACGGATCCTGGCCGAACCGCGGGCCAAGCGGGTCTTCGTGCGGATCGAAAAGCTGGACCGGGGGCCTTTCGCGCTGGGGGTCGAGATCGCCCGGGAACGCGGCGGGCGCGATGAGGCGCCGCAGGCGCACGAAGAGGCGCCCCATCCCCGGCTGGTCTACCTGTCCAACGCCGCCATCGACAGCGACCGGCTGGGCGCCTGGATCGACGCGGCGGTGGCCGGCGCGGCGCCGGTGATCTTCTGCGTCGGCGCGCCCGATGCGCCGGCGCCCCGGGCCCAGGCCGCCATGCCGCAACGCCGGATCGACCTGCTGGCGATCGAGCAGAACGCCTGGGTTCTGGCCGGGCGCGACCGGCGCTGCCTTGTCGTCGGCACCCGGACCGAGCTTGACTGGGCGATGAAGAACGGCGTCGCCTGCGTCTGGGCGCCCTGCAAGATCGTGCTGGACGCGGTCGACGGCCCCTCGGCCGACCCGCGCGACGCGCTGGCCCTTGTGGCCTGGTTCGCCGAACAGATGCAGGCGGCCGAACTGCTGGTGATCGGCGCCGCGCCGCCCGAGGCGCCGGTGCCGGTCCGTGCGGTCGGGCTGGAGGACGATCTGTGAGCCATTGGCGCCCGGTCGCCCGGACCGGTCGGGCCCGGCCGCGCGGGGCCGAGCGGCTGGCCGGTGGCTGGTGCTGGTTCGACAGCGTCGAGCACCTGTCCCGAGGTGCCGCGCCCGAGATCGTCCCGCTGGCGGAGGTTCCGACCGCGGTGATGGACCGGCTGACCGCCCCGCGCGCCGATATCGCCGGGCTGTCGATGGATGTCCCGCGGATCATGGCGATCCTGAACCTGACGCCGGACAGCTTTTCCGACGGCGGGCTCTTCGACCGGCAGGGCCCGTCCCGGGCCGCCGATCTCATCGCTGCCGGGGCCGATCTCCTGGATATCGGCGGCGAAAGTACCCGGCCCGGCGCCGCGGAGGTGCCGGTCGAGGCGGAAATCGCCCGCACCGCGCCGGTGATCGCCGCCGCCGCGGCGCTGGGCGTGCCGATGTCGATCGACACGCGCAAGGCGCCGGTGGCGCGGGCGGCGCTGGAGGCCGGGGCGGCGATGGTCAACGATGTCGCGGCCTTCCGCTTCGATCCGGACCTGGCCCGGGTCGTGGCCGAGGCCGGGGTGCCGGTCTGCCTGATGCATTCCATCGGCACGCCCGAGACCATGCAGGACGAAGCGCGCTATGGCGATGTGCTGCTGGATGTCCATGACCACCTGGCCGAACGCATCGCCCTGGCCGAGGCCGCCGGCATCCCCCGGTCCCGGATCGTCGTCGATCCCGGCATCGGCTTCGGCAAGACCCTGCAACACAACGTAACCATCCTTGAGCGGTTGTCCCTTTTCCACGGGCTGGGCTGTCCGCTATTGTTGGGCGCATCGCGCAAGCGGTTCATCGGCACGATCGCACACGCCCCCGACGCGCGGGATCGGATGCCGGGATCGCTGGCCGTGGCGTTGCATGGCGCGGCGCAGGGTGTGCAGATCACCCGCGTCCATGATATGAGTGACACAAGGCAGGCATTGAACCTGTGGTGGGCCCTGAACGGGGCAGAGCGGTAAAGGGGCAGCAGATGTCGCGCAAGTTCTTCGGCACGGACGGGGTCCGTGGCCTGGCCAATACCCATCCGATGACCGCCGAGATGGCGCTGCGCCTGGGCGCGGCGGCGGGGCGGTATTTCCGCAATGACGGCTCCAACGGGCACCGGGTGGTGATCGGCAAGGACACCCGACTGTCGGGCTATCTGTTCGAGAATGCGCTGACCGCCGGGCTGACCAGCACCGGGATGAACGTCTTCCTGCTGGGCCCGGTGCCGACGCCGGCGGTGGGGATGCTGACGCCCAGCCTGCGGGCCGATCTGGGCATCATGATCTCGGCCAGCCACAACCCGGCCCATGACAACGGGATCAAGTTCTTCGGCCCCGACGGGTTCAAGCTGTCCGATGCGGCCGAGGCCGAGATCGAGCGGCTGCTGGACGCGGGCGTGGAGCCGGTGCAGGCCGGCAATATCGGTCGGGCCAAGCGGATCGACGATGGCCGGTTCCGCTATGGCGAGCGGGTGAAATCGACCCTTCCGGGGGGCATGCGCTTGACCGGGCTCAAGGTCGTCGTCGATTGCGCCAATGGGGCCGCCTATCGCGCCGCGCCCGACATCCTGTGGGAACTGGGCGCCAATGTGATCCCGGTCGGGGTCAATCCGAACGGCTACAACATCAACGACGGCGTCGGCTCGACCGCGCCGCGCACCGCGGCCGAGACCGTGGTGGCCCATAACGCCGATGTCGGCCTGTGCCTGGACGGCGATGCGGACCGGGTCGTGGTGCTGGACCAGAACGGCAAGGCGGCCGATGGCGACCAGGTGATGGCGCTGCTGGCCGGCCGCTGGGCCGAGACCGGCCGGCTGACCGGCGGGGCGCTGGTGGCGACGGTGATGTCGAACCTCGGCCTGGAACGGTTCCTGGCCGGGCGCGGGCTGGGCCTGGAACGGACCAAGGTCGGCGACCGCTACGTGGTCGAGCGGATGCGCGCCGGCGGGTTCAACCTGGGCGGCGAACAATCCGGCCATATCGTGATGAGCGATTACGCCACCACCGGGGACGGGCTGCTGGCCGGGATCCAGGTGCTGGCGGCGCTGGTCGAGACCGGCCGGCCGGCCTCCGAATTGCTGCACCAGTTCGACCCGGTGCCGCAGATGCTGAAGAATGTCGGTTTCACCGCCGGCACGGCGCCGCTGGAGGCCGAGGCGGTGAAACGCGCCAGCCGGGCGGCCGAGGCGCAGTTGAACGGCAAGGGCCGGCTGCTGCTGCGGCCGTCGGGCACCGAGCCGCTGATCCGGGTCATGGTCGAATGCGAGGACGAGGCGCTGCTGGCGCGGGTGGTCGACGACATGGTCGACACGATCGCGGCGGCCGGCGCCTGAAACGCCAACGCCCCCGACCGGGGTCGGGGGCGGGGCGTTGTGCGGGGTCGCGGTGCTCAGGCCTTGCGGCGCTTTCCCCAGGCGGCCAGGCCCAGGGCCGATCCGAGCAGGACCAGCCCGCCCGGAAGCGGCACCGGCGACGGCTGGCCCCCGGAGGGCCCGCGCTGTTGCGGTGCCGGTGCGGTGATCGTGTAGCCGCCGCTGAGGTCGAGCTGGGTCAGGGTCGGGGCGTCGATCGGCCCGCCGATCCAGTAGGCCTGATCGAAATTGACATATTTGCGGACATCCATCGACACGGTGCTGCCCCGGGAGAAGCCGTCGGTGACGAACCCGTCGGTCGATCCGGTAAAGGCATACATCCAGTAATAGCCGTTCGCACCGGGGGCGCTGGCGTCTTCGTCGCCATAGGCATTGGCCCGGTCGTCCCTGACCAGCACGTTCGAGTCCGGGTCCAGACCGGACAGGTCGCCGGCGAATTTCGTGCGGCAGGTCTTGGCGTCGGCGCCACGACAATGCTGCGCCGGGTCGATATCCGTGCCGGTGAAGATCATGCCCAGCGACAGGTCGCTTGCCCCGGTCTGTTCATAGGCGAACAGGTAAGCGGATCCGAGCGACAGGGTCAGCGGCCCGTTGAAGGTGCCATTGTCATAGGCATAGAAATCCGCGGCCGAGGCATCGCCCTGAAGTGTCGACAGGTTCTGTGTGCCGGAAGACGTCGTGACCGACAGCGTTGCCGCCACCACGGGGGCCCCCATGCACAGGCTGGCGGTCAATACGGCAAGAAATCGCTTCATGGTTTCACAGCTCCCAAAGTCACATCAAAATGTTCATACCGACTACACCGTTTAAGGCGAAGCTGCATCCGAGTATCGGGGAAAAGCCTTGGGAACCAGTCATTTTCACGACAATCGCATTCCTGCGCTTGATTGGTGACCTTTGCGCGACAATGCTGCCCGGCTCCGGCCCCGGGCGCGCCGATTCGGCGCGGCGCGGGCGGTCAGCTTGACAGGAGACGGCGCAGCGACGGGGCCTGGCTGATGAACAGGCCGGTCAGGATCAGCGTCAGCGCGGCGAAGAACCGCCAGGGCAGTTCCTCGGACAGGATCAGCGCGCCCAGGGCCATGGACCAGACCGGGACCTGGTAATTCACCAGCGTCATGAACACCGACCCGGCGCTGCGGATCACCCGCGTGCGCAACAATGTGGCCAGCGCCGTCGGCACCAGGCCCAGGAACAGCAATGCGCTTCCGGCGCGCGGTCCGGCCCAGCCGGGGACACCTTCGACCGCAAGGGTGACCGGGATCAGGACCGCCGCCCCCACGACCAGCGACAGGGCGGCCAGAACAAGCGGGTCGATCGGCGGACAATTGCGGGTCAGGATCGAGGCCACGGCATAGCTTGCCGCGGCGCCGATACAGGCCAGTTGCGCCAGCGGTTCCGCGCCCTGGCCCAGGCTGGCCAGCCCCGGGCCGATCAGCACCAGCGCGCCGGCGAAGCCGACGCTGACGCCGGTTGCCTTGCGCAGCACCAGCGGTTCGTCCGAGAACAGATGCGCCAGCGGCAGCACGAACAGCGGCACCGCGGCCATGGAAATGCCGGCAAAGGCCGAGGGCACGTGCTGCTGGCCCCAGCTGAGCAGGACAAAGGGCACCGCGGTGCTCAGCAGCCCCGCGCCGGCGACGATGACCCAGAGCCGGAGCGAGCCGGCGGGCAGCCGCTTGCCCATGCCCAGCGCCAGGGCCGTCAGCGCGACGGCACCCAGCGTGGTGCGGGCGCAGGCCACGGTCAGCGGCCCGTAGCCTTCCAGCGCCACGGAAATCACCATGAAGGTGCCGCCCCAGACCAGGCCCAGGGTCAGCACCGACAGCCAGTCGGACCGGCCGGGCGCCGTCACGCGGCGCCTGCCGCCGCCGTGGCCGCGCCCGAGCCATGGAACCAGGCGTAATAGCCATAGGACAGCACGCCAAGCGCGGTCAGCGCCAGCCCGACCCAGCGCCAGGAGCCGACCTCGGGGGTGCGGCGGGCGACGATCCAGACCGCGCGGGTCAGGACGATCTGGTAGGCGCACAGCCCGACCAGAAGCGCCGCCAGCACCAGGTCGAGCGCCCGGTCGCTCAGCACCAGCGAGGCCAGCACGCCGACCAGCACCGTGACCGGAACGAACACCAGCGCGACGCCGATATTGCCGATCCAGAACGTATCGCCCAGGCCCAGCCGCGCCCGCAAGAGCCGGCCGAACCAGGCCGGGCGAAAGATGTCCCGGCGGTCATCCGCAGGTCGGGCAAGGTCGTCGAATTCGTTCACGGGGGGGTCCTTCCGCGGGGTGCCGTGCCCGGCCGGACATAGACCCGGGCGCGGGGGCTTGTCCACCGGCGCCGGCTCCGGACGCCCGGTTGCCGCCTTCGGCAGTGCGGCGACGATCCCGGTCAGCGAGACCGGCGAGGCGCCGACGAAGGTCGCCCGCACGCCTGGGGTCATTCTGTCGTCGCGCCCCGCGCGGCCGCGGCGACAGCCGCCAGCAGCTCCGACGCGCCCGGCGCCCCGACCGGCCCCCAGGTCCGGCGGCCGCTCCGGCGCAGGTTCCGGCGCAGGTTCCTGTGCCGGATATCGACCATCACCTGCCCCGTTCGCCCGGAACCCGGCGCGTGACGCAAGGGTGCGCGACACCGAAAAGGGGCGCCTCGAAAGGCGCCCCTTGACCGGCGTGTCGCCGGCCTCAGTTCTTGGCCTTGTCCACCAGCTTGCCCTCGGAAATCCAGGGCATCATGGCGCGCAGCTTTTCGCCCACCTGTTCGATCTGGTGTTCGTCGTTCAGCCGGCGGGTGGCCTTGAAGAACGGCTGGCCGACGGCGTTTTCCTGCATGAAGTCGCGCACGAACTTGCCGGTCTGGATGTCGCTCAGCACGTCCTTCATGCGCTTCTTGGTTTCCTCGTAGGGCAGGATCCGCGGGCCGGAGACATATTCGCCGTATTCGGCGGTATTGCTGATCGAATAGTTCATGTTGGCGATGCCGCCTTCATAGATCAGGTCGACGATCAGCTTCACCTCGTGCAGGCATTCGAAATAGGCCATCTCGGGCTCGTAGCCGGCCTCGACCAGGGTTTCGAAGCCCATCCGGATCAGCTCGACCAGGCCGCCGCACAGAACCGCCTGTTCGCCGAACAGGTCGGTTTCGCATTCCTGGCGGAAGTTGGTTTCGATGATGCCCGAACGCCCGCCGCCGATGGCCGAGCAATAGGACAGGCCGATTTCCATCGCCTTGCCGGTGGCGTCGTTATGCACCGCGACCAGGCAGGGCACGCCGCCGCCCTTGACGTATTCGCCGCGGACCGTGTGGCCGGGGCCCTTGGGCGCCATCATGATCACGTCGACCTCGGCCGGGGCCTCGATCAGGCCGAAATGGACGTTCAGGCCGTGGGCAAAGGCGATCGCCGCGCCGGGCTTGATATGGTCCTTGACGTGCTTGCGCCAGGTTTCGGCCTGCAATTCGTCGGGCATGGTGAACATCATCAGGTCGCACCAGGCGGCAGCCTCGGAAATGCCCATGACCTGCAGGCCCTCGCCCTCGGCCTTGGCCTTGGACGGGCTGCCGTCGCGCAGGGCGACGACGATGTTCCTGGCGCCGCTGTCGCGCAGGTTCAGCGCATGGGCATGGCCCTGGGAGCCATAGCCGAGAATGGCGACCTTCTTGTCCTTGATCAGGTTCACATCGCAATCGCGATCGTAATAGACGCGCATCGGGCGGTCCTTTCCACTGTTGGTTTCGCTGGCGCCCCTTATGGCGGGCGTTCCGGGGGAAGGCGAGTGTCGTTTGATTGATTTTTTCTACCAAGATGAAGTTGGCATTCGTAATGTTAAGAGATATTGATATTCCCATGCTGGATGACCTTGATCGCCGCCTGTTGCGCCAATTGCAGGCCGACCCCTCGCTCAGCCAGGCGGACCTGGCGGAACGGGCCGGCGTTTCGCCGCTCAAGGCCGGGCGGCGGATCGCGCGGCTGGAACAGGCCGGCGTGCTGCGCCCGCGCCGCGCGGTGATCGACTGGGCGGCGCTGGGTTATGAGGTGGCGGTGAGCCTGCGCATCACCCTGGACAAGACCGCGCCGCGGGCCTTCGACGAGTTCCTGGCCGCCGCGCGCGACATTCCGGAAGTGACCGAGATCCAGACCTTCCTGGGCCGGGTCGACCTGCGGCTGATGGTGCTGGCCCGCGACATGGCGCATTACCAGGCGCTGTATCGCGACCGGATCCTGGCCTTGCCGCATATCGCCGATATCGAGGCGCTGGTGACGGTGTCGACGCTGAAGGACGACCGGAGCCTGCCGCTATGACCCCGCTGGACGACACCGACCGGGCGCTGCTGCGCGAGATGGTCCGCGATGCCGGGCAATCGGCGGCGCAGCTGGGCGCCGCCGTGGGGCTGAGCCAGCCCGCCGCCTGGCGCCGCATCCGGCGGCTGCGCGAGGCGGGCGTGCTGGCCGGGCGCCGGGTGGAGCTGGACGCCCAGGCGCTGGGCTTCGGTGTCACCGTGTTCCTGGGCGTCAAGCTGGCCACCAGGGGCCGGATCAGCCTGGAGGATTTCGAACGCGCCGTCACCGCGATCCCCGAGGTGCAGCTGGTCGAGCACGTTCTGGGCCTGTTCGACTACCGGCTGCGCGTCGTCGCCCGCGACCTGGCCGATTTCGAGCGGGTGCTGCGGCGCCGGATCATGACCCTGCCGGGTGTCGGCGACGTGGAGGCCAATGTGCTGCTGTCCGAGGAACGCCGCCCCGGGCCGATCTGACGCTAGGCAGGGGCGCGCCCCCGCGCTAGGTAGGGGCAACAAGGAGGATCCGATCCATGCCCGCCGATACCTTTCGTTCCCCCGTCGACCCGGACGGGTTGCAGGAATTCTCGGTCGTCTTCACCGACCGGTCGCTGAACCACATGTCCGCCGCCTTCCAGCAGGTGATGCGCGACCTGCATGTCCTGCTGTGCGAGGTCTATGGCGCGGCCGGTGCGGTGATCGTGCCCGGCGGCGGCAGCTTCGGGATGGAGGCGGTGGCCCGCCAGTTCGGCCACGAGGCCCATGCGCTGGTGGTGCGCAACGGCTGGTTTTCCTATCGCTGGAGCCAGATCTTCGAGGCCGGCGGCTTTGCCCGCGAGGTGACCGTGTTCAAGGCCCGCCAGACCGGCAACGACAGCCGCGCGCCCTTTGCCCCCGCGCCGGTGGAGGAGGTGACGCAGGCGATCCGGGCGGCGAAACCTGACGTGGTGTTCGCCCCCCATGTGGAAACCTCGGCCGGGCTGATCCTGCCCGACACCCATATCGCCGCCCTGGCCGAGGCCGCGCACGAGGTCGGCGCGCTGATGGTGCTCGATTGCATCGCCAGCGGCGCGGCCTGGGTCGATATGGGCGCGACCGGCGTCGATGTGCTGATCTCGGCCCCGCAGAAGGGCTGGAGCTCGACCCCCGCCGCCGGGCTGGTGATGCTGTCGGAAGCGGCGCTGGCGCGGCTGGAGCAGACCACATCCGACAGTTTCGCGCTGGATCTGAAGAAATGGCGCCAGATCATGCAGGCCTATCTGGATGGCGGCCATGCCTATCACGCGACCATGCCCACCGATGCCCTGCGCCAGCTGCGCGACACGATGATCGAAAGCCGCGATTTCGGGTTCGAGGCGATGCGCGCCGCGCAATGGCGCCTGGGCGACGGGGTGCGCACCTATATGGCCGACAAGGGCCTGCGTTCGGTGGCGGCCGAGGGGTTCGGCGCGCCCGGCGTGGTGGTCTGTTATACCGACGACGCCGATATCGCGACCGGCAAGCCCTTTGCCGCAAGGGGCATGCAGATCGCCGCCGGCGTGCCGCTGGCGGTGGACGAACCGGCCGATTTCCGCACCTTCCGGATCGGGCTGTTCGGCCTCGACAAGCTGCGCGACGTGGACGGCACCCTGGAGCGGTTCCGGGCGGTGGCCGACCAGGTGCTCTGACCCGCCTACCGGGTCGCGCCCAGGCCCAGTTTCATCAGCGTGCGCCGCACCGGCGCCAGGCCATACAGCGCCTCGATCCCGCGCGCGCGCAGGTCGCGCAGGCCCGGCGCGCCGGCCATCGAGGCACGATTGAGCGCATCGACCCCGCGCACCCGCAGCGCCACCTCGGGGTGGCGGCGGCGTTCATAGGCGTCCAGCATCTGCCGGTCGCCCAAGCCTTCGGGGCGCGCCACGGCCAGGTCCAGCAGGCAGCGCAGATCGGCCAGCGACATGTTCAGCCCCTGGGCGCCGATCGGCGGCACCACATGGGCGGCCTCGGCCATCAGCGCCACGCGCTGGGCCGACATGCGCGCGGCGATCTGGCTGATGATCGGCCAGACCATGCGCCGGCTGGCCAGGGTCAGCGGCCCGAAGAGGCCGGCCGAGCGGGCGGTGGCCGCGGCCTCGAAGTCAGCCTCGGGCAGGGCGGCCAGGCGCATTGCCTCGGGGCCATGCTCCATCCAGACCACGGCGGAACAGGGCCGGCCGTCCTGGTCGGGCAGGGGCACCAGGGTAAAGGGGCCGCCGCTGCGATGCACCTCGGTCGAGACCTGGTCGTGCGGCACGTCATGGCTGACGGCAAAGACCACCGCCTTCTGGCCATAACGCGTGGTCCGTGCCGGGATGTCCAGCGCCTGCCGCACCGGCGAGTTGCGGCCATCGGCGGCGATCACCAGTTTCGCCCGGATCCGCGCGCCGTCGCTCAGGGTGACCAGGGCCTCGGCCTCGCGGGTCAGCAGGCTGGCAAAGCCGAGGCCGGGGCGGAAATCGACCCGGGCCAGTTCGGCCAGCCGGGCCACCATCTCGCGCCGCAGCAGCCAGTTGGGCAGGTTCCAGCCGAAGGGGTCGTCCGAGATGTCGGAGGCGTCGAAATCGCGCACCACGCGGGGCGTCGGTTCGGCCCCGCCGGCATCGACGATGCGCATCACCTGCAAGGCCGCGGCATGGGGGGCCAGGCGCGCCCAGAGCCCGGCCGCGTCCAGCAGCGCCTTCGACGGCTGCAGGAAGGCGGTGGTGCGCAGGTCGGCGCCCTCGGTGCCGGCATCGGTGATCGGCGGCGCCGGATCGGCGATGATGACCGAAAAGCCCGCCGCGCCGAAGGCCGCCGCGGCGCTCAGCCCCGCCACGCCACCGCCCGAGATGAAGATGTCGCAATGGTCCATGGGCCGCAGATAGCGCCCGCGCGCGGGTCGGGAAAGGGGCGACGTTGCCACAGGGGGGCGGCGATGGCCTCAGACCAGATGTTGCAGAAAGCCGGCCAGGTCGTCGGTATGGTGGTGGATGTGATCGGCCGGGTGCGGGTCGGGCGCCACCAGCACCGTGCGCATCCCCATCGCATGGGGGGCGGCCAGGTTGCGCATGTCATCCTCGAACATCGCGCCGCGTTCGGCCGGCAGCCCGTCCAGGGCAAAGACCGCCTCGAAGGCCGCCTGTTCCGGCTTGGGCCGAAAGCCCGCATGTTCGACGCCGTAGACCGCGTCGAACACGTCCGTCAGCCCGCGCGCGGCCAGCACGTTGCGGGCATAGGGTTCGCAGCCGTTGGTATAGACGATCTTGCGGCCGGGCAGGGCAGTGATCGCATCCGCCAGCGCCGGGTCCGGGGTCAGGACGGAAAAGTCGATCTCGTGCACCTCGGTCAGGTAGGGGCCGGGATCGGCGTCGTGTTCGGCCATCAGCCCGGCCAGCGTGGTGCCGTATTGCCGCCAGTACAGCGCGCGCAGCCGGTCGGCCTCGGGCTGCGGCACGCCCAGGGTGCGGGCGACATAGGCCGTCATCCGGACCTCGATCTGGTCGAAGAGCCGCGCCGCGGGCGGATAGAGCGTGTTGTCCAGGTCGAAGACCCAGGCGCGGACATGGGAAAAGGAGGCCTTGACCATGGCCCGTTTCTAGGGCGCCTGGCGGCCGAGGGAAACCGCAAACGCCACCCGGGCCCTGGCGGGGCAAAGCGACGCGGATGTGCCGCTTGCCCCGACGGGCCCTGCAGGGATAAGGTTTCGTGTCGAAGGGAAGCACCATGGCAGACAGCAAACTGATCCAGAAGGACGCCTATGGGCTGATCCTGGAGGCCATCGATACCGGCCTCTACAAGCCCGGCGACCGGCTGGTCGAAAGCGAATTGGCCGAGCGTTTCGGCGTGTCGCGGACCCCGATCCGCGAGGCCTTGCAGCGGCTCGAAACCCAAAGCCTGCTGACCCGCGACGGCCGGTCGCTGATCGTCGCCTCGCTGGATCATTCGCAACTGGCCGAGCTTTACGTGGTGCGCGGCGAGCTGGAGGGGCTGGCGGCACGGCTGGCCGCCCGCCACGCGACGCCCGAAGAGGTGCGTGTGCTCAAGACCATGCTGGACGAGGATCAGGCCCTGGTCGACGATCCCGAGGCCATGGCCCGGGCCAACCGGCGCTTTCACAAGCAGATCCACCTGGCCAGCCACAACCGGTTCCTGGTCCAGCAGCTGGACCTGGTGCATCGGTCGATGGCGCTTCTGGCCTCCACTTCGATCGCGGCCGAGGGGCGGCCGACGGATACGCTCAAGGAACATGGGCGGATCGTCCAGGCGATCGAGAAGGGCGATGGCGATGCCGCGGCCGAGGCGCTGCGGGTGCATATTTCCAAGGCCTACGAGACCCGGCTGAAACTGGATGCCAAGGCGGTCGAGGCGGCGGAATAGCCGGGCTCAGCCGGTGCCCGTGGCGGGAAAGATGCCGTGGGCGGTCTTGTCCCAGTAGAACGGCTTGCCGCCCAGTTCGATGATCCCCTTCCAGGCGGCGAGCGCGCCCAGCGGGAAATAGACATGCAATGTCGGGGCCCATTTCGCCAGCCAGGTGCGGCCGGTCTCGCGCAGCGCCAGCCAGGATACCCACAGGCCAAGCAGTTCCGAGGCCAGGAACACGCCGCCCAGGGTCCAGAACATCCAGCCCGGCAGCAGCCCCGTCAGCGGATGCGGCAGGCCGAAGGCCACCAGCCAGAACGACCACAGCAGCGGCGCCAGCAGGAATTGCGACAGGCTGGCCAGGAAGATCAGCTGGACCCCGAAAAACCCCCAGCCGCCCAGGTCGCGCCAAAGCTGCGCGGGATTGCGCATGTGGACGGCATAGGTCAGCGCATAGCCCTTGATCCAGCGCGACCGCTGCTTGATCCAGGGCCAGGCGCGGCAATTGGCCTCTTCGCCGGTGGTGGTGGGGATCAGGTCGGTCCGGTAGCCGTGCCGGGCCAGGCGAATGCCCAGATCGGCATCCTCGGTCACGTTGTGGGCATCCCAGCCGCCGATCCGTTCCAGGACGTCGCGGCGAAAGAACAGGGTCGTCCCGCCCAGCGGCACCGGCAGGCCCAGCCGCGCCAGCCCCGGCAGCATGATCCGGAACCAGGCGGCGTATTCGATGGCGAAACAGCGCGACAGCCAGTTGGTGCCGGCATTGTAGAACTCGAGCCGCCCCTGCAGGCAGGCGACCTGCGGATCGGCGGCGGCGAAGTGGCGGGCGACGATGCGCAGCTGGTCGGGCTCGGGCGCGTCCTCGGCATCATAGACCCCGATGATGGAGCCATGGGTGAAGCTGAGCGCGTAATTCAGCGCCCGCGGCTTGGTCCGCAGGGCGCCCACGGGCACGGTGATCACCCGCATCGTCGGCGGCAGGGCGGTGCGCGACAGGGTCGCGCTGGTGGTGACGTCGTCCTCTTCCAGGATCAGGCAGATATCCAGCCGATCGGCCGGGTAGTCGAGCCGTTGCAGATGCGCGACCAGGTGGTCGGCGATGTCCTTTTCGCGCAGCAGCGGCACCAGGATCGAGATCGTCGGCAGGTGCAGCGGTTCGGGCAGCGGCGGCGCGGGGTGGCGCGCGGCGCGGCGCCGGGCCCGCAGATGCAGGATCGCCGCGGCCAGTTTGAGGGCCATGGTCAGGCCCAGGGTCAGCACCGCCCAGCCGGCCAGCACGGCCATGGTCATCGCCGGCCAGACCAGGGCCAGCGCCCCGACGATGGCAAGGATCGCCAGCCCGATCCTGCGGGCACGGGGCGCGTTCCAGGTCCGGCAGGAATGGACGACGGGCGTGCGTTCCTCGGAATCGCGCATCAGGCCGGATGTGCAATGCCGGGCCAGGCAGGCCTGCAGCGTCGCCTCGTCCACCCGGCCCATGCGGATCGGTCCGAACAGGACGCGCAGCATGTCGAGATGCTGGTGAAACCGCTCGGGGCGCGAGGTCAGCACGATCGTCTCGCCGCCCTGTCGGCGCCAGGGCAACAGCCCGTGGCGCAGGGCGGCCCGGTGCCCCATCCGAAGCAGCAGCCGCAGGTCGGGCTTGTCGCGCAGCGGGTCGACATGGGGCAGGGGCGGGGGCAGCGTCGCCAGGCGCCGGGCGGCGTCGTGCCGGCCCGCGGCGCGGGTGGCTTCGCGGCCGGCATCGCTCAGAACCTCGGCCACCGGCAGCGGCGTTGCCACGCGTGTTGCGAGGTCCGATGACGCCGCCCGGGCGATCACCTCGGTATCCTTGTAGGCTAGCGGCATCGGCGTCACTCCTGTCCCGCCGGACAGAGTGACGCGCCATGGTTAACGACTGGTTAAGGCCGGTGCCGCCGGGCGCGGGGACATCAGCCCGGCTGCGCCCCCTGGCGGGTCGCCATGGCCGCGGCGAAGCGTTCGAACAGGTAATAGCTGTCCATCGGGCCGGGGCTGGCCTCGGGGTGATACTGGACGCTGAAGACCGGACGATCGGTCATCGCGATCCCGCAATTCGACCCGTCGAACAGCGACACATGGGTTTCGCTCACGCCGGCCGGCAGGGTCTGGCTGTCCACGGTGAAGCCGTGGTTCATCGAGGTGATCTCGACCTTGCCGGTGGTCAGGTCCTTGACCGGATGGTTGGCGCCGTGATGGCCGTGGTTCATCTTGATCGTCCTGGCCCCCAGCGCGAGGGCCAGCATCTGGTGGCCCAGGCAGATGCCGAAGACCGGCAGGTCGGTCTTGTCGAGCACGGTCCGGATCATCGGTACCGCATAGGCGCCGGTCGCGGCCGGATCGCCGGGGCCGTTGGACAGGAACACACCGTCGGGCTCCAGCGCCAGCACATCCTCGGCCGTGGCGGTGGCGGGCAGGACGGTGACATCGCAGCCGGCACTGGCCAGGCAGCGCAGGATATTGCGCTTGGCGCCGTAATCGACGGCGACGACCTTGTGTTTCGGGGCGTGCTGGCGGGCATAGCCTTCGGGCCAGGCCCAGCGCATCTCGTCCCAGCGGTAGCTTTGGGCGCAGGTGACGTCGCGCGCCAGGTCGAGCCCCTCGAGGCCGGAAAAGCCGCGCGCGGCGGCGACCAGGGCCTCGATGTCGAAATTGCCGTCGGGGTCATGGGCCAGGGCCACATGCGGCGCGCCCTGCTGGCGGATCGCCCGGGTCAGGCGGCGGGTATCGACGCCGCCGATCCCGATCCGGCCGCGCCGGGCCAGCCAGTCGGTCAGCCGGTCGGTGGCGCGCCAGTTGCTGGGCTCGGTCGGATCCCATTTGACGACCATGCCGGCGGCGACCGGATCGGCGGTTTCGTCATCCTCGGGGGTGACGCCGGTATTGCCGATATGGGGGAAGGTGAAGGTCACGACCTGGCCGGCATAGGAGGGATCGGTCATGATCTCCTGATAGCCGGTCATGGCGGTGTTGAAGCACAGTTCGGCCACGCGCTGCCCGGTGGCGCCGAAGCCGTGGCCGTGGAACAATGTGCCATCGGCCAGAACCAGGCAGGCGGTCGGTTTCGGGGTCTCCGGACGGGCCATGGCATGTTCTCCGATGTCGGCAAATTCGCCGCTGTCTAAGGCTGGCGCGACGAAGGGTCAAGGCCGCGACGGCCTATTGCGCTGACGTCGCGGAGGCTTCACACGCCCCCATTGTCTGTCCCCGCCCTGTTGGGGTATCGTGGGGTTTCGTGCCACCACTCACGGACGATCGGACACAGGACATGGGACTTCGCGACAGGGTCAACACCGCCCTCAAGCAGGCGATGAAGGCCAGGGAGGCCGACCGTTTGTCGACCTTGCGGCTGATCAACGCCGCGATCAAGGACCGCGATATCGCCGCCCGCGGCGAGGGGGCCGAAGACGGGGTCGACGACACCGAGGTGCTGTCGATCCTGGGCAAGATGGTCAAGCAACGCCAGGAAAGCGCCCGCGCCTACGAGGAAGGCGGGCGGCTGGAACTGGCGGAAAAGGAACGTTCCGAGATCGGGGTGATCGAGGAATTCCTGCCCCGGCAGCTGTCCGGGGCCGAGGCCGAGGCCGCCATCGACGCCGCCATCGCCGAGACCGGCGCCGAAAGCATCCGCGACATGGGCAAGGTGATGGGGGCGCTCAAGGCGCGCTATACCGGGCAGATGGATTTCGGAGCGGTCGGCCCTATGGTCAAGGACCGGTTGGGTTGAGACGTCCGGCATCGGGCCGGAGGCCCGACCGCCGGAGAACACGATGAAAGCCACGTCCAAGGCTCAGCAACGCGCCGCGGGTGCGGCGCTGTCCGCCAAGCGCGGCGAGACCCGGGTCGGCGACCTGCAGGGCGCTGCGCGCGACATGTATGACAGCATGACCGAAGCGGAACTGGAAGAGATGGCCGGCACCGACAGGTCGGACCTGCCGGAGCGGCGCGACGACGCCTAGCGCGGATCGGTCAGACGCCGCAGCGCCGAGGTCAGTTCGTCATAAAGCGCCTTGCGTTCGTCCTCGGACAGGAAGGCGCCGATCTCGACCTCGCGCTCGCCGCCCTTGAGGGTGATGTAGAAATCGACCGGGCCGCCGGTTTCGTGCAGACGGACGCTGACCCAATAGGGGTTGGCTTCCCAATCCCGGCGGTTGCCGCGCCGGTCGCGGCGGGTCAGGGTCATGCGGTCGGGCCAGAGCCTCAGTTCCTCGAGGATCTCGCCGTCGCGATAGCTGCGCTCGATCGCGACCCAGAGCGCGCCGAGCACGACAACGAAGAACGGCAGCACCCCCCACAGGACCGGGGACCCGATCACCGACACAAGCGGCACCGCGACCAGGGTCGCGGTGATGCCGATGAAGGCGACGAAGTGCCGGCGCAGCAACGACCGGTAGGGCCACAGATGCAGCTCTGCCAGCGGGGCGCCGGCGTCCTTGGGGGTGTCGATCCATTCGCGGGGCATGGCCGAAATTCCGGACTTCTGGCGGGGCGAACAAAATTACGTAATTTTGTTCGCGCCCCAACACGAAAGGGCCCCGCGTGAACGGGGCCCTCGGTCAGTCTTTGCGGGGGCACGCTAGTGTGCGTGACCCTTGTCCCACTCGCTTTGCTTGGGCAGCGTTTCGAACGTGTGTTCGGGCGGCGGCGAGGGCAGGGTCCATTCCAGGGTGTCGGCCCATTCGTTCCAGGGGTTCGGCTCGGTCGCGTTCCGGGGCGCCAGCAGCGTCCGGAACAGGATCACGATGAAGAACACGAAGGAGGCGAAGGCGACGAAGGCGCCGATCGAGCTGACGTAGTTCCAGACCGCGTAATCGACCGGGTAGTCGATGAAGCGGCGCGGCATCGCCTGACGGCCCAGGAAGTGCTGCGGGAAGAAGGTCAGGTTGGCACCGATGAACATCGCCCAGAAATGCAGTTTCCCGGCCCATTCCGGCATCATCCTTCCCGCCATCTTGGGCAGGTAGAAATAGATGCCGGCAAAGATGCCGAACACCGCACCCAGGCTCATCACGTAGTGGAAGTGGGCCACGACGTAATAGGTGTCGTGATAGGCCCGGTCGACGCCGGCCTGGGACAGCACGATACCGGTCACGCCGCCCACGGTGAACAGGAACAGGAAGCCGAAGGCCCAGAGCATCGGGGTCTTGAACTCGATCGAGCCGCCCCACATCGTGGCGATCCAGCTGAACACCTTCACGCCCGTGGGCACCGCGATCACCATGGTGGCCAGCATGAAGTAGCTTTGCTGGGTCAGGGACATGCCGACGGTGTACATGTGGTGCGCCCAGACCACGAAGCCCAGCACCCCGATCGCGACCATGGCATAGACCATCGGCAGGTAGCCGAAGATCGGCTTGCGGCTGAAGGTGGCGATCACGTGGCTGATGATGCCGAAGGCCGGGATGACGATGATATAGACTTCCGGATGGCCGAAGAACCACAGGATGTGCTGGTAGAGCACCGGGTCGCCGCCACCGGCCGGATCGAAGAAGGTGGTCTGGAAGTTGCGGTCCATCAGCAGCATGGTGATGGCGCCGGCCAGCACCGGCAGGGCCAGCAGGATCAGCCAGGCGGTGACGAAGATCGACCAGGCGAAAAGCGGCACCTTGTGCAGCGTCATGCCGGGCGCGCGCATGTTCAGGAAGGTGGTGATCATGTTGATCGCGCCCAGGATCGAGCTGGCGCCGGACACGTGCACGGCGAAGATCGCCAGGTCCAGCGACATGCCCGCCTCGCGGGTCGACAGCGGCGGGTAGAGCACCCAGCCGACGCCGGACCCGGCCTGGCCGTTGCCGCCCGGGGCCAGCATCGAGGCCACGCCCAGCGCGACACCGGTCACGAACAGCCAGAACGACAGATTGTTGAGCCGCGGGAACGCCATGTCCGGGGCGCCGATCTGAAGCGGCATCAGGTAGTTGCCGAAGCCGCCGAACAGCGCCGGGATGACCACGAAGAACATCATCAGCACGCCGTGATAGGTGATCATCACGTTCCACAGATGCCCGTTCGGGGTGCATTCCTCGGTCGAGGCGGCGGCGAAGAAACGCGCGCCCTCTTCGCACATGTACTGCACGCCGGGATGCATCAGCTCCATGCGCATGTAGATCGTGAACAGGACCGACAGGAACCCGACGAAGCCTGCGACGAACAGGTACAGGATGCCGATGTCCTTGTGGTTGGTGGACATGAACCACCGGGTGAAGAACCCGCGGTTGTCCTCGTGTTCGTGGCCATGGATGGCGGCGTCTGCCATTGGGCTCTCCCCTAACCTTCGAGATTGGTCCGAGTCACAAGACGGACTCCGGATTGCGAATTGGTTCTAGACCGGGCGGGGGATGCGCGCAACAACCCATGCAGGAGTGTGCATGGGTAAAATCGGCGCGGTTACCTTCTAGGGCGCGGCCAGGCAGGGGCATTGATCTGGATCAAGTCGCACCGGGTGCGACGGAATGGCGCAGGCCGTTGCCGGCTGCCGGCGTTCACCGCGCCGCCAGATCGGCGGCCAGGGCCCGCAGGATCGACTCGGTCGGCCGTTCCAGCCGGTCGCCGACGATCGCCGCCGGAAAGGCCAGGGTTTCGCCGGGCGGCAGGAGCGCCTCGGCCTGCAGTCGCGTGGCCATCGAGGCCTCGACCACCGCCTCGGCGCGCGACGGGTCGGACAGGCAGGCGTCGAAAGCCTCGACGCTCAGCAGGTCGGGGCTCAGCAGCGCGCATGACGCGCTGCGACCGGTCCTCGGGGATGACCACGAAGCCGTTTTCGGGATGTGCGAAGGTGACGGTGCGCCAGGTCTCTTCGGTCAGCATCAGGCGGCGATGGGCCTCGACCGCGTCGGCTCTGCAGCCGATCAGCAGCGCGGCCCAGAGATCGCGGCGGTCCGTCAGGACGACATGCACGTCGAGTGCCAGCCGGCCCTCGGTCAGGGCGGCGTGCAGCTGCGCCGCCGCGTCGCGGGCGGTGGCCGGCATGTCGCCCTCGACCAGCGCGGCATGGAGGTCGACGCAATGCCCGCAGGTGACCAGCGACAGGACGGCATGGCGCTGCGCCGCGTCCTCGGCGCCATGGGTGACGGCGGGTCGGGCCATCGCCGGGCCGGCCAGGCAGAGCGCGCCGAGCAGGGCGAGGGCGCGGATCATCCGGGCGCCCCCGGGATATCGAGCGGCCGGGTGCCGGTGCGCGGCACGTGGTCGGGATCGCCGGCGATGCGCGCGTCGAGATCCTGCATCCGCGCCGCGGGATAGGCCAGCCTGTCGCGGCGATAGGCGGCGTCGTCGATCCGCAGCGCCGCGCGCAGGGCCTCGACGATCGCGTCGCGCCCGTCGACCCTGGTGCCGTTGACGAAGGCCATGGGCGGGTCGACCCTGCCGTAGTCGTCGGTGACGGCGCCGAAATGGCCCATCACCTGCTGGCCGGTCTGCTGGTCGCGCGGGCAGGCCAGCAAGGCCCCGGGCGACAGCAGGTCGGGGGGCGGGACCGGGGTCAGGATCGCCTCGAACTCGGCCCGGGACATGTCGATCGGCGCCCCGGTCGTGGGGTGGGGGAAGACGAACCAGGCATCGGGTTCCGAGGACAGCCGGCGCATCGTTTCGCCGGGCGCGCTGCTGCAGCGGGCCAGAAGATCACCGACCAGATCGGCCTGGGTTTCGATCCGGGACCGCCAGACCACGTGCAACCGGCCGTCTTCCAGCGCCAGGGCGACGGGCGAGGCGCGCGCGCCCTCCAGCAGGCCCGGATCGAAAAGCAGGGCGAACAGGTCGTGGCACTCGGGGCAACCGGCATTGGCGACCAGGGCCAGCTGCACCGGGGCCTGCGGGTTGCCGATGCGGATCGCGCCGTGGCGGTCGGCATCCTGCGCCGCGACGGGGGCGGCGCACACGGCAGCGGCAAGGCAAAGAGCGCAAAGCACAACGGGCTTTCGGTGCAATGGGGGCAGCCCAGGCCGGCCCCGTCGCGGCGGTCAACGGGGCGGAAACGAAAGCAGGCCGCGCGAGGGGCGCGGCCTGCAGTGTCCTTTGGCGCCGACCTTAGCCGACCAGGCCGTTGTCGTCGCGCTTGACCACGATCACCGACGAGCGCGGCAGGCCCGAGCCGTCCGGCCAGGAGCCGCCCGGGTGCTGGATGCCGACGAACATCGACCGGCGGTCCGAGGACCAGGCCAGGCCGGTGACCTCGCAGCCGTTCGGGCCGGTCAGGAAGCGCGCGATCTCGCCCGTCACCGGGTCGCCGACCAGCATCTGGTTGTTGCCCATGCCGGCGAAGTCGCCTTCGTTGCTGTCATCGCCGTCGGTCTGGATCCAGACCAGGCCGGTGCTGTCGAAAGCCATCCCGTCGGGCGAGTTGAACATGTTGCCCGAGGTGACGTTGGCGGTGCCGCCATAGACGTTGTTGTAGACGTCCGGGTTGCCGGCCATGACGTAGAGATCCCAGTCGAAGGTGTCGCTGGTGTGGTCGTCATTGTGGGGCCGCCAGCGCACGATCTGACCGTATTCGTTGGTCTCGCGCGGGTTCGGGCCGTTCACCACCATCTCGTCGCCGCCCGCATTGGCCGAGGTGCCGCGGCGGGAATTGTTGGTCAGGCAGCAATAGGCCTCGACGGCATGGGGGTTGGCAGAGATCCATTCGGGGCGGTCCATGGTGGTGGCGCCCACGGCCGAGCCGGCCATGCGGGAGAAGATCAGGATCTCGGCCAGCTCCATGCCGGTGGTCTCGGGCGTCAGGGCCAGCCATTCGCCGGTCATGTCGTCGTTGAACCTGGCGACATAGAGCGTGCCGTCATCCAGCAGGCCCTCGGTCGAGCCGCCGGGCTGATAGGTGCCGTTGGAGACGAACTTGTACAGGAACTCGCCGCGTTCGTCATCGCCCATGTAGACCACGACACGGCCATTGGCGGCCAGAACCACCTCGGCGTTTTCATGTTTGAAGCGGCCCAGGCCGGTATGCTTGACCGGGGTGCTGGTCGGGTCGGTCGGGTCGATCTCGACCACCCAGCCATGGCGGTGCGGTTCGTTCGGATTGACCGAGAAGTCGAACCGCGCGTCCCACTTGTGGTAGTCGTAGCCCCAGCCATCGGCACCGAGGCCGTAGCGGGCATAGCCGTTTTCCAGCGCCACCGGCTTTTGGTCGATGGACGATTCGGTGGAGCCGAAATAGCCGTTGAAGTTCTCTTCGCAGGTCAGGTAGGTGCCCCAGGGCGTCTTGCCCGAGCCGCAATTGTTCAGCGTGCCCAGGGCGGCGGTGCCGGTCGGGTCGGCTTCGGTCTGCAGCAGCTCGTGACCGGCGGCGGGGCCGACCAGGGTCATCGGGGTATTGTGGGTGATGCGGCGGTTGAAGGGGCTGTCCTTGACGACTTCCCAGCCGGCATCGGTTTCGCGCACTTCCATCACCGTGACGCCCTGCAGGTTCTGCAGTTTCAGCACGTCGCCGGCATCGGCGGGGGTGCCTTCCTGGCCCGCCGGCAGGTTGGTGCCGCGGTTGGTGTATTCGTGGTTGATCGCGATCAGTTCGTGACCGCGGAAGCTGAAGGTCTCCATGCCGTCGGTATTCTCGCCGAACACCATGTCCGAGCCGTCGACCGGGCCGCCATCTGTCAGGTCATAGCCGTCGGCGGCGGACATCAGCGGATCGCCCCAGCGCGCCAGCACCTGGGTGGAATAGCCCTGCGGGACGTGGACCTCGAAATCGGTCTGGATGCCGATCGGGGTGAAGGGGAAACGGCTGGCGGCCTGGGCCTGGGCCGAGGTCGACGACAGCATGCCGGTGCCCATCACGGCAGCACCCGAGCCGAAGGCCAGCGCGCCACCCAGGAAGCCGCGGCGCGAAATGGCACGCTCGACCACCTGGTCGAAATCATTGACGTCCGGGCGCGGGAAATTCAGTTCGTCCCACTCGTCGGCGGTGAGATTGCGCGGATCGATATCTTTCATGGCTTACCCCTGTAGGTGGCTTGAGAATCCGTTCTCGCCTCAAGGGTAGGCGGGGTCGGAATCGACGGGGTGACGGACGTGTAAGAATTCTGTGACGCTGTCCCGACCGCCAACGGCGCCGCATCCCGGTCAGCCACGGCAGGTCGGCGCCGGACACGCGAACACCGTCTCGAAGCTGCGCCGCAAGGCCAGGTCCAGATCGGCCATCGTCACCGGCAGGCCGAGGTCGACCAGGCTGGTCACGCCGTGGCCGGTGATGCCGCAGGGCACGATGCCGGAAAAATGCGACAGGTCCGGGTCGACATTGATGCTGATGCCGTGGAACGACACCCAGCGGCGCAGGCGGATGCCGATCGCGGCGATCTTGTCCTCGCGCATCGATCCATCGGGCAGGGGCGGCTTTTCCGGCCGTTCGACCCAGACGCCGACCCGGCCGGGGCGCACTTCGCCGCGGATGTTGAATTCGGCCAGGGTGTCGATCACCCAGGCCTCCAGGTCGCGCACGAAACAGCGCACGTCGCGGCCGCGGGCGCCGACATCGAGCATCACGTAGATCACCCGCTGGCCCGGCCCGTGATAGGTATACCGACCGCCGCGCTTGCTGTCATGGACCGGGAACCGGTCGGGGTCGGTCAGGTCGGCCGGCCTGGCCGAGGTGCCGGCGGTATAGAGCGGCGGATGTTCGACCAGCCAGATGCATTCGTCCGCGTCGCCGCGCGCGATGGCCTCGGCGCGCGCCTCCATGACGGCGACGGCGGTTTCGTATTCGGTCAGCCCGTCGCTGATCTTCCATTCCACCATCGGTGTCACCGGGGCAGTAGCCCCGCCTCCTTCAATGCGCGCAGGTTGCTGCGGCTGACCGGGATCTCGGGGCCCTGCCGCATGGTCAGGATCGCCCGGTCACCGGTCCGGCGCGCGGCCGCGACCTGGTCCAGCGCCACCCAATGCGACCGGTGCACCTGCAGGCCGTTCACCGGCGCGGCCTCGCGGATCGCGTCGCCCAGGCGCATCAGCAGCATGTCTTCGCCCTTCAGGGTCCGGACCCGCACATAGTGATCCTCGACGCTGAGCGACACCAGCGCGCCGCGCCTGTCCAGCGGCAGGCGCTCCAGCAGGGGCGGGTCGCGGGGCGACTGTTGCGCCCCGGCATCGTGGTAGGCGACAGACACCACCAGTGAAACGATCACGGCGATGCCGCCCACGGTCAGCACAAAGCCCGGCGCCGCGTCCGCGCGGGGCAGGTGGCCAAAGATGGCGGCGTTCAGCGCCAGCACCACGCCCGAGACCGTGCCCGCCGTGGCCAGCGCGCCGACGCCGGCCAGCCCGGCCGCGCCGAGCCGGCCCGACAGGTGCCGCTGCACCAGCCCATGGGACAGAACGCCGGCGCTGAAGGTCGCCGCGACAACCACCAGCCAGTAGCCCAGCCGCGGAACCGGGCGCAGCGTCGCATCGGTGCCGAAGGCGCCGACCAGCGTCAGCACCGCGGCGATTCCGGCCAGCAGGGCCAGCGTCGCGGGCCGGCCCAGATCGGCCCGCAATTCGCGAAGCGCGGAGGGCAGGGGGCGGTCGTTCACGATGTCGATGCTCCTGTTCGCGAAGCGGCGGTTGCGGCGGTGCGGCGCCGGCAGGGTAGATGCGCGCCGACCCGACGACAACCGAAACCCGGAAAGGATGACGCCATGACCATCGACCCGATCCTTGCCGCGCCGCTGCTGGTGCAGGTCCATATCGCCGCCGCCGTTCCGGCCCTGCTGCTGGGGCCGGTGGCGCTGTTCCGGCGCCGGCGCGACCGGCTGCACAGGATCGTCGGCCGGGCCTGGGTGATCGCGATCCTGGCGTTGGCGCTGACCGGGCTGATCCTGCCCGGCCGCTTTGCCGTGGTCGGGCCGTTCGGCCCGATCCACCTGTTCGCCCCGCTGGCGATCTGGGGGGTCGTGGACGGGGTCCGGCTGATCCGTCGCGGCGATGTGGCGGGGCATCGCCGGGCGATGCGATCGGTGTGGTTCGGGGCGGTCGGCGTCGCGTCGCTGGTCACGCTGCTGCCGGGGCGGACGCTGAACCGCGCCCTGTTCGGCGAGGCGACCGAGGTGGCCTGGATCGTGATCGCCCTCGGGCTGGTCGCGCTGGTGGCGCTTTGGCGGCGGTCCCTGCGCGGCGGGTCCGGGGGGCAGATTACCTCTTGAGATCGCGCGGCCGTTTCTCTAAAGACCCGCTCACCCGAGCCAGGGCAGTGCGGTCGTGGCGGAATTGGTAGACGCGCAGCGTTGAGGTCGCTGTGGGGTAACACCCGTGGAAGTTCGAGTCTTCTCGACCGCACCAGCTCTGGGCAGCCCGACGACCGGAACTCGGGTCGTTGCTTCGCCCGGGTCGTCGTTAATCCTGCAGGATACCGCAAAGATGCGCGCGAACGTTGCGCATGGCGCCGTCCCCGCGGGTGTCGCCCGGCGGGTTTCCCCCGGCGTTCTCGCCCCACCCGATCTGCCGCGACCCTGGCTGGCCGCCAGGGTCGAACGCGCGCAAGACATGGCGGCGCGGAGCGACAGGCGCGTCAGTTCGACAGAAGGCGCAGAACGTCCGGTATCAGCCCGTCGTCGTCATGCGCGGCAGGACAACGGATCGCCGGAACGCCATGGCCGGACAACGCCATCCCGAGGGTGCGGCGCTCGTCGTTCTCGATCATCCAGAGGGCCGGGCCCGTCCCGCGGAAGCGATGGGTTTCGATGAAGCCGCGTATCCCGGTTTCGGTGCCCCGGGGCCATGTGCCGCCGGCGGGCGCGCCCTCGAGCAGACGCTGCACGGCCGGCAGATCGGTCTGCCGTGCGGGGCGAAGCGTGATCCGGGACCCCCGCAGACACGGCGGGTTCAACAGGTGCCATTGCTCTGGCGTCATGACGTGATCGCGGCAGGGATAGCTGGTTCGGGCGCCGTGAAAGAACATGCGGCGGGTTTGCGGACAAGGGGAAAACCCCAGCCGCCCCAGCACGGCGCGCGAGGCCGTGTTGTCCTCTCGGCATGTCGCGGTCAGGGGCGGTCGGGGAGACGCGAAATGATCGGCGCAGGCGGTGCGAAGCGTCCGGGTCATATGGCCCCGGCCCCAATGCGCGGGGGCCAGCCAATACCACAGGGCATCCCCGACACAGAGGCCACCGATCACCACACCGTCGATTTCCAGGGCGCGCACCTTTTGTGCGGGATCGGCGGCGAAATCCATGAACGCCATTGCCTGGCTCAGGTCGAAAGGCTGCGCGATGGCGGCGAGCCATTCCGACACGCGCGGATCCCCAAGCTGTGCGCGGAGCACCTCAAGGTCGTCTTGCCTGAAAGGGCGCAGGCGCGGCATTCGGGGCGTGGCGGCATCGGGGTCGGAGGACATGTGACTACGCGCCGCCCGGTCGCCGGCACCGGTCGATCGGGAGGGGCGGCGCCACCCGCGACAGGGCCCGCTCGGGCCGTCTTGATTCGCCGCGCCGCGGCGAATGCGCAGCGCGCCGGCCTGTCGGATGAAAAACTTGGAACACTTTGTTACGATCTCCGCCGGACGGTGTAACAGGGATTTACGATGGCCGCCTTTGCGGGCGGGTTCCGTTTCTAAATCCTTACTTTTCAACGGTTTTTATTGCAAGCTGCGGCCGCGCCGGTAGCCTTGAAGAAACCGTGACGCCAGGATCCGTGACTTCGATGACGCTCACCCAGCCCCAGCCAGCAATGCGCCCAGGATGCCGCCGACAGCCCCGGAGCGCGGGTCACCACATCCGTCAGAAAAGACGACCAGAGATCAATTGGCCCGACCGGTGCCGGGTGCCGATGGAAGCTGGTCCCAGATCAGGGAAAGATTGCTGGCGAGCCGGTGGTGAACCTGGCGCTGGATCGTGTCGCGAAGATCGGGATCCAACGTATCGAAGGACAGGCGCGCCGCCCGCAGATCGTCGGGATGGCGGGTCGCCACCGCACGTGCTGCTGCCCGGGCGCAGGGATGATCGGGCCCGAGCTGTTCGGTGCAGGCGGCGTCCATTTCACGGAAAAGCGCCAAGTCGGTTGGATCCAGCATCATCCGCCGTGTCCCGCTGCGTCGTCCCGCAACACTTACAGGAGGCCAGCATGACGGATCAACCCGGAACGCTGCAGACCATTCTCATGGACCGGCTTGCGGTCACGCAGAAGCTTTCGGCGGCGACCGCCGAGCATTTACGGCTCAGCCAGGCCATCTGCGGCATGGAAGTGCTGGAAATGGGTGAGATCGAGCAGGCCGATGCGGACATGCAGCGTCAGCGTTCGGCCGTGGCGGAGTGCGAAGCAACGATCGCGGCATTGGAGCGGGACATGGCGAAGCTGGATCAGGAACTGGATGCCCTGACCCGTGGAGACGCGACATGATCGAGACCAAACCTCCGCAGGCGCTGTCGTTGTTCGACCTGATCGGGCGCGAATGGATGCTCGAAGATTCGGTCACGCGGGTCGCCTTCAACGCCAATGCCTCGGCCGTTGCCTGTTTTTTGCAGAACGGCACGCTGGCGTTGCTGCCCGTGGCCGATGCCGAACATCCTGAAAAACGCATCCGCATGGATTTTGAAACCGGCCGGACCACGATCCGTCCGCGCGAAAACCCGTTCCCGCCAGAGATCCGGACCGACCTGCGGGGCATCGGCGGGGCCGGTTGCAGGCTTGGCGACCAGGGGTTCGCCGTGACCGGGGAGGGGGCGTCGCTCTGGCAGGTGACGGCCCGCGGGCAGACGGTAAGGATCGCCGGTGAGGGTCCGGACCCGGTCACGGCGCTGTGTTCCGTGGATCGGGCGCATCTCTGTGTCGCGCGTGGCGAACGCCTGGGCCTTCTGGACGTGGAAAATCGGGCGGAACAGGCGGCATGCCACCTGTCGGCGCCGGTCGAGCATTTGGCTGTCTCGCCTGATGGCGCGATGCTTGCCGCCCGGACTGCGGCGCGGGTCACGATCCTCGATGCCCGGACGTTGGACATCCGTTCCGAAATTCCGGCCGACGGTCTGGTCACGACCCTGGCCTGGTCGCCGGACGGACGGTGGATCGCGGCGGGTTGTGAAGACAAGGCGCTGCTGCTGGTCGATGTCACGCGCAATCAGGCGGATCGCATCGTGGATTTCCCGGGCCCCGTGGCGTCGGTCGGCTTCAACGCCAAGGCCGGGGCGCTTGTGGCGTCCGGGGCGTTCCGTGTCGTGGGCTGGCGGCTTCCCGAACTTCCCTTCGGCACGCATGAGGGCGCCCCCATCCTGACCGGCAGGCCGGGCCTGACCCTGGTGGACCGCGTCGCATCCAACCCGGAACGGGACACATGTGCGGTCGGGTATGCCAACGGGCTGGTGACGATGTGCCCGCTGGGTCAACGCGACGAACTGATGCTTTGCGAAGGGCGCGGCGCGCCGGTGGCCGCCATGGACTGGTCCCGCGACGGCATGCATCTGGCGCTGGGGTTCACCGATGGACGTGCGGCGATCGTCAGTTTCCCCAAGGCGATGTTCAAATAACGAACGGTTTCGTGAAAGCAGGAGGAAAGATGGAACTCGAACTGACATCGGAAGAAGAAAGCAAGGATCGCTTCTTCAAATCACTTGCGGCGATTTCGGAAGAGATGGTCGACGCCCACGGCAAGGATTTCGCGATGGGCGCATTGGTGCTTGCGGCGCGCTGGATCGCAGAGGGCAAGTTCGGCAAGACCAAGGACACGATCAACTAGTGGCGGGCCAGGCAAGGGTCTGGATCTGGTTGATCAGAACACCGCTCAACGGCGCCGCCAGTCGGGCAAGCCGCGCCTCCTGCGAGGCGGGTGCCGGATGCCGTTCGGCGGCGCTGTGCAGGGTTCCGGAAAGGTTGGGCGCGATCAGCTGCGAATACGCACAAAGCTCATGGATGCGGAAGGCCGAGAAATAGACGCTGTCGTCATTCGCCAGCACGGACCGCCTGTCGTTGGACGGCGGTGCCAGGGCGTTGCTGTGCACGGCCGCGCCAAGCACTGTCAGGACGTTCTGACGCCATTGGCCATACTCCGTATCCGAAGATTGATCGAGACCGATGTCGTAAAGCTTTTCGGCGACCGCGCGAAAGGCGCGCCCCCCTGCGATATGCCGGCGCCAGAACTCGTTGGCCTCGGTGACAGTCCGGCAGGCGACGAAGCGCGCGGCAAGCCTGCGACGCGCCAACTGGACAAGGATCATGTCGACGTCTTCCGAAACCGAGCGCGCGATCTGCATCGCCGGCATCGGAAGATCCGTCAGCGCAAGCATGCGAAGCGCGGTGATCTGTTCGATCAGGCGGGCGCTGACCGCGGCCAGACCCTGCCATTGTTCTGGGTACAGGCCAGGCGTGCCTTGCGATTTTCCGGCGACGGCGGCGGCATGCAGCGCCTTTACCCAGATCACGCATTGATCGAAAAGAAACACCAGATCGACCGGGGCACTGCTTCGGGTTTCAAGGCGGGGCAGGGGGCGAAAGCCCGGCATCGACCCGACGGCCAGTTTCCAGTGGCCGTCGAACTCGAGGCCCTTTGCGGACCAGAGCTGCAGAACCCGGGCCAGGATTTGCGGCGAAACACCGGGATAGGCGTGTTCCGGTCGGGCGTGGCACGATGGTGTGATGTCGACTGTCGGGACATGGCTCATGCAATTGGCCGATTTGCTGCCGCTTGCGTCAATCTAGCCCGCCGTCAGGAAAACTGGCCAGAGCTATTTGTTGCGGGAGAAACGGCATGTCCGTGACGCTTGGCCTGGTTCACGCGCAAAGGCACGGGTTCTTGCTTCAGCAGTCGACCCTGCTGTTGCGGATGTCCACGGCGGAACTGTCCGAGTTTCTATCGGACGCCGCGCAGACCAATCCCTTGTTGCTGGTCGAGTGCAGGCAACGGCGGTTCTACATCCGCAGCAGCACGGCCGACCTGCTGGAAGCCATGGGGGGCGAAGACCAGCAAAGCCTTTACGCCCACGTCGCGGCCGAGCTTGGCAGGCTGATTTCGCAGGGCGGTCTGCTTGCCAGGATCATCGGGCGCCTGATCGAGGAGTTGGAGCCAAGCGGTTGGATCGGCGTCCCCCTGTCCGGGATCGCCAGGGAGACCGGCGTCCGGGAAGCCCATGTCGAAGCAGTTCTGCGCCTTGTTCAGCAACAGGTCGACCCGTGCGGGCTGTTCGCGCGCAACCTGCAGGAATGCCTGCGGTTGCAACTCGAGGCGCAGGGGCCGATCGGCGACGATATGCAGGCGGTGCTGGATCATCTGGGCGTGCTCGAAAAGCACGGTATCTCAGGGCTCGCCCGCGAGGCCGGGATCGATTGTGACGCCGCGCGCGCCTGTGTCGATGCCCTGCGCCGTCTTGATCCGAAGCCCGGCGCACGTTTCGCACGCGACCCGACGCTGGCGCGGGCGCCGGACGCGACGGTGGTTCGTGGCCAGAAGGGGTGGGAAATCGTGTTCAATTCCGCAAGCCGGCCGGTGATCAAGATCGCGACCTTGCCGCGACAGAGCGCCAGGAGCAAGGATCTGTCGCGTCTGTTGCAAGAGGCGCGCGGGTTGAAACAAGCCATGGATCTGCGGGTGTCGGCCACGCGAAAGATCGTGGCGACCCTGGTGGCCCGACAACACGCGTATTTCGACGCCGGGCTGCATGGTCTGCAGCCGCTGGCCATGGGCGAACTGGCCGTCGCGACAGGTTTTCATGCCAGCACGGTGAGCCGTGTCCTGAACGGGTTCCTGATCGAAGGGCCGCATGGCGTGATCGCCGCGCGCGATCTTTGTGCAAGGGCCGCGTCAACGGCGCAAAGCGCCCCTTCCAGGCCGCAGGTCATGGCCCGGTTGCGGGCGATCCTGGCGTCGGAAGACGCGCAGGACCCGATCAAGGATACCCGGCTCAGGGAGATCTTGCTTGCCGAGGGCATCTCGATCTCGCGCCGGATGGTCACCAGATATCGGGAACTTTGCGGCTTCGCTTCCGCTGCATCGCGGCGTCGCCGGTCCTGACCGGGGGCGACCTGGCCGGTCCTGCGGCGATCGCCATGAAGGCGCGTGCCATATTCCCGGGCGACGAGTGTAACGCGGGTCAGGCCGTGTCCGATACGATTGTAACGGAATATGACATTGCGACGTTTGGTCACGCCCCGAGGGGTTTGCCACCAGGGCGCCGCCCAAAAAAATTGCAAAAAATAAACATTTGAAAACATGATATTAAGGCGCCTGTCCCGCTGTTTCCCGGGGCTGGCAGAGATTGTGGAACGCGGTGTGCATACAGAGTCTGCATAAGTCGAACGTTCCGTCCCCGCGGACATGTTTCAAGAACGAAGGAGAGAAAGCCGCACCGCAGCATCGCGCCGGACAAAATCCCCAGGCCGTGCAGATGACCGCAGGGGCACCCCGTGCTTTCCAACCTTTGCCGTGTTTCGCCGCCCGGCAGCCCGAAACGGCTGCTCGGCAAATTGAAAAATGGCGGCTCGGGCCGTCGTTCATCGTGATCGGGCAACCGATCCAGAACATGAAGGAGACTCATGGCATGACTTTGACGTTGAACAAGATCACGTCGCAGCGTGGCATTTCAGTCGGGGAGGCGACCAAGAAGATTGCGGACCTTGGCTGGAATCCCTCCTATGTCCAGGAAGCAAGCACCTTCCCGACGGATTACAAGATCACCAAGGCGCCGCGCGACCCGATGAAACAGGTGTTGCGGTCCTACTTCCCGATGGAAGAGGAAAAGGACAACCGTGTCTACGGCGCGCTCGATGCGGCCCTGCGCGGCGACATGTTCCGCAACGTGGAACCGCGGTGGATCGAATGGATGAAGCTGTTCCTGGCGATCATCCCGTTCCCGGAAATCTCGGCCGCGCGTTCCATGGCGATGGTGGCGCGTCTGGCGCCGGGCGAGGATCTGCGCACCGGTTTCACCATGCAGATGGTGGATGAATTCCGGCATTCCACGATTCAGATGAACCTGAAGAAGTGGTATATGGAGAACTACATCGATCCGGCGGGCTTCGACATCACCGAAGAAGCTTTCGGCAAGTGCTATGCCACGACCATCGGCCGCCAGTTCGGCGAAGGGTTCATCACCGGCGACACCATGACCGCCGCGTGCATGTATCTGACGGTCGTCGCCGAAACGGCCTTCACGAACACGCTTTTTGTGGCCATGCCCTCGGAAGCCGCCCGCAACGGCGACTATGCATTGCCGACCGTGTTCCTGTCGGTCCAGTCTGACGAAAGCCGCCATATCGGCAACGGCCACTCGCTGCTGATGGCCGCGCTGAAGGAGCCGGAGAACCACCTGCTGCTGGAGCGCGACCTGCGCTATGCCTTCTGGCAGAACCACGCCATCGTGGACGCCGCGATCGGCACGTTCATCGAATACGGCACCACCAACCGCGACAAGGACAAGGAATCCTATGCGGAGATGTGGCATCGTTGGATCTTCGAGGATTACTACCGGACCTACATGCTTCCGCTCGAGAAATACGGCGTGAAGGTTCATCACGACGATGTTCAGGAAGCCTGGAAGCGGATCACCGAAAAGAACTACGTCCACAAGGTCGCGCAGTTCTTCGCGGTGGGCTGGCCGGTGAACTTCTGGCGGATCGAAGCCCAGACCGACAAGGACTTCGAATGGTTCGAGCACAAGTATCCGGGCTGGTATGCCGAATTCGGCGACTTCTGGAAATGGTACGACAAGCTCAGCCATCCCGGTGAGAAGGTCCTGATCTTCAACGAAGACGTGGGCTATGCCTACCCGCATCGCTGCTGGTCGTGCCTGGTGCCCTGCCTTATCCGCGAGGACATGGTCGTCGACCAGATCGACGGGCAGTGGCACACCTTCGCCCACGAACTGGACCGCTGGACCGCGGTCGAGGCCTTCGCGGACGAGTACCAGGGCCGGCCGACGCCCGCCATGGGCAAGTTCTCGGGCAAGCGCGAATGGGAGACCCTCTACGACGGCTGGGATCTTGCCGATGCGATCAAGGATCTCAACTTCGTGCGCGACGACGGCAAGACGTTGGTGCCGCAGCCGCACCTGCGGTTCGACGACAAGGACATGTGGAAGCTGGAGCATGTGCGCGGCCACACCCTGGGATCGCCGCTCAAGGCGCTTCGCGCGATGTCCGACGCCGAGCGCGACGCCCATGTCGCGGAATACCGCAAGGGCTTCACGATCAATCCTTGCAACTGACGCCCAACCGGAGAGGCCGCGCGCCCCGCGGCCTCTCCACAAGATGCATGCCGGCCCAGGCATGGAAGACCAGGGAGAGTGTGAAATGACGGACATCCATACCGTCCGATTGGAACCCGTTGGCGTGGAGTTCGAGGTAGAGGAGGGCGAGACCATCCTGGACGCCGCCTTCCGTCAGGGCATCGCATTGCCGCATGGCTGCAAGGAAGGCCAGTGCTCGGCCTGCAAATGCGTCCAGCTCGATGGCGAGACCGAGATGTTGCGCTATTCCACATTCGCGTTGAACGACAGTGAAAAGGACAGTGGCCATATCCTGATGTGCCGCACGGTGGCCTATAGCGACGTGGAAATCGAACTTCTCAATTACGATGAAGAGCTTCTCTCCAAATCCATTCCCGTAAAGGACTATTCCGGCAGCATCGTCGATTTCAAGAAGCTGACCCATGACATTCGGAGCATCCAGATCGAACTGGATGAACCTCTCAAATTCTGGGCGGGCCAGTATGTCGACATCACCGTCAGGACCGAAGAAGGGGAGGAGATTACACGCTCGTTCTCCATGGCAAATCCGCCGAGCGAAACCCAGAAACTCTCTTTCATCATCAAGAAATACCCAGACGGACGATTCTCGAACGAGCTCGACGACGGCGGAATCCGGATCGGAGCCGACGTCCGGATCACCGGACCCTACGGGATGTGCTTCCGGCGCGAAGAAAGAGAAGGACCGGTGATCCTGGTCGGGGCGGGATCGGGAATGTCGCCTGTCTGGTCCATTCTCCATGACCATGTCGCCAGCGGTGAGGACCGTCCGGTCTATTTCTTCTATGGCGCGCGTTCGCAGGACGATCTGTTCAATCTCGACGAAATCGGCGACCTGACGGCCAGGCACCCCGAGGTCCGGTTCATTCCCGTTCTCAGCCACGAGGACGAGGCCAGCGACTGGAGCGGCGAACGCGGTTTCGTGCACGAAAGTGTCGACCAACGTCTGCGGGAATTGGGAATCGAAGGGCAGGGCGATGTCTATGCCTGCGGACCGCCGCCGATGATCGATGCCCTGACGCCGGTCCTGTTCATGCACGACTACGATACCGACCGAATTTTCTACGACAAGTTCACGCCCACTTCCGGTTCATCGGCCTGACAGACGAGGCCGATCGCTAGTGTCGTGAAAAGAGACAGAGAAAGGGAGGCTACAATGGTAGTGACATCAAGCTCGGTTGGTTCCGGAGCGGCTGGCGCCGCAACATTCGCCGGGTCGAAAAGCCGGAAATACAACTACTACGAACCCCGCGGCAAGCGCGCGACCCATTACGAGGACGTCACCGTCGACGTGCAACCCGACCCCGAGCGCTATCTGATCCAGAACTGGATCATCGAATTCGAGGGCGGCAAGAAGGGCGGGGCCTATTCGAAAGACGCGACCCGGGCCAAATCCTCCGATTGGCACGCCTTCCGGGCCCCCGACCAGGAATGGGAGCGGACCCATTACCAGCGCCAGTCCAAGATCGAGACGATGGTGCAGAATGTCATTTCCAATGCCCGTCGGGCCGGTGCGCCGGCGGCCTTCGACAAGGTCTGGCAGAAGGTTCTGCAAAAGCACCTGGGCGCCTGGAAGCACGCCGAATTCGGCATGGGCACGTCGCTCATGCAGGCGCAGCGCTACGGCTATACCCAGATGATCAACAACGCCACGTTGACCAATTCGTCCTACAAGATGCGGCTGTCGCAGGACATCACGCTGTATCTGGCTGAAATCGGAATGGATATCGACGGCTGGGATGACACGCTGGGCAAGCAGGCCTGGCTGGAAGATCCGATCTGGCAGCCGACCCGCGAAGCCATCGAGACGATCATGGGCACCGAGGATTACCTCGAACAGTATTTCGCGATCAATATCGTGTTCGAACCTCTGGTGGGTGAATTGTTCCGCTCGGGGTTCCTGATGCAGGCGGCCGCGGCGAACAACGATTTCATCACGCCGCCGGTCATTTCCGCGGCAGAGGCGGATTACGAACGCAACCTCGCCAATACGGTGGACCTGATCTACCTGCTGGCCAATGACCCCGAATTCGGCGCCCAGAACAAGGCACTGTTCAAGACCTGGGTCAAGAAGCACGGAGATCTTGCCGACAAGGCCGCCGCCGCGCTTCAGCCGATCTGGTCGCAGCCGCATTCCAAACCGGTCTCGTTCCAGGATGTCAAAGCGGTCTCGCAAGAGCGCCTTGGCCAGATCCTTGGTGAGCTTGGCATCGAATAACAATCTGAAAAGGAAGCGTAAAATGTCCAGCACAGCGCGCAATGCGACCAAGAAGAACATCTTCAAGTCGATGAAGAACATCGACCTGACCTCGCGCGAGGTGTCGCACCAGTGCGGCGTCACCATGAACGACAGCGTCGAGGCCCGCGCCATCGCCGAGTTCATGGAGGAAAACGACCCCAAGGTGACGGTCACCTACAACCCGGCCACGATCCGGATCGACGGCGAAGGCAAGCTGATCTTCAAGATGAGCGAGATCTCGGAATACCTGGGCCGCGACATCACTGCCGAAACCTTCGAGGTGAATACCTCGACCCATTACGGACGGATGGTGCGGGTGGACGACGATACCGTGGTCCTGTTCGGCGATATGAACGAAGTGATGGAATACATCTGATCCCGTCTCGAAACGTTCCGGGGCCATCCCGCGACCGGCCCCGGAGCTTCGAGACAATTCAGCGACACGCAAGGGAGGATAACATGTTCAAGACCAAAGACGGGAAAGAGATCTTCGTTCTCGACGGACATACGCATTTCTGGGACGGGAGCCCCGAAAACCAGTCCAACGTCCATGGCAAGCAATTCATCGATTGCTTCTATGCCTATCACACGAACCTGAGCCCGCCGGAGCATCTCTGGGAGAAGGCACGGTTCGAGAAGTATTCCGAGGACGACATCTACCGCGACCTGTTCATCGACGGTCCGGACGACATGGCGATCATCCAGACCACCGTGCTGCGCGACTTTTACAAACAGGGGTTTTCCTCGATCGAGCGCAGCGCGTCGATGGCCAATCGCCATCCGGAGCGTTTCATCGTCAACGGATCCTTCGACCCCCGCGACGGCGAGAAGGCGCTCGAACAGATCCACTACATGAAGGAAGAGTTCGATATCCAGGGTGTGAAGATCTACACCGCGGAATGGCACGGCGCCTCCAAGGGCTTCGCCCTGAACGATCCCGATGCCTACAAGTGCTTCGAATTGTGCGACAAGCTGGGGATCAAGAACATCCACGTCCACAAGGGGCCGACGATCATCCCGTTGTCGAAGGATGCGTTCGACGTGCATGACGTGGACCATGCCGCCACGGATTTCCAGAACCTGAACTGGATCATCGAACATTGCGGTCTGCCGCGCCTGGACGATTTCTGCTGGATCGCGGTCCAGGAGACCAACGTCTACGGCGGTCTTGCCGTTGCGCTGCCCTTCATCCATGCACGCCCGCGCTATTTCGCCGAAGTGCTTGCGGAACTGCTGTTCTGGGTCGGTGAGGACAACCTTCTGTTCGGTTCGGATTATGCGATCTGGACACCGCGCTGGTTGGTCGAGAAATTCTGGGATTTCCAGATCCCCGAAGACATCGCCCAGGAACGCGGCGTGCAATTGACCGACGAGATCAAGGAAAAGATCCTGGGTCTGAACGCGGCACGCCTTTACGGCATCGACGTGGATGCGAAGAAAAAGCAGCTGTCCAACGCTCCGGTTCAGATCGCGGCGGAGTAGAGGCATGTTGACCGATATCATCAAGATCGACCTGGAGTTCGACGTCTGGGAATGCCTGGAAAGGGTGAACGACCCCGAACTCGACGAACCGCTGACCGACATGGGCTTCATCGAGAGGATCGAGGTCATCGACGGCCACCACGTGGAGGTCGGGTTTCGACTTCCGACCTACTGGTGCTCGCCGAATTTCGCGTTCCTGATGGCTTTCGGCATCCGGCGCGAAGTCGAAAGGCTCCGCTGGGTCCGGAGTATCCATGTCGAACTGAGCGATCACTGTTTCGGCGACGAAGTCAACGAAGGCGTCAACAGCGGGCGCGCGTTCAGCGCGGTTTTTGCCGAGTATTGTGATGGCGCGGACCTTGCCGAGGTTGTCGCGACGTTCGAGGCCAAGGCCTTCGACCGCCGACAGGAAGCCGTTCTGCTGGATCTGCACAGACGCGGGTTTTCCGCCGAGCAGATCGTGTCGATGACCATGGCCGAGTTCGATGACATCGACTTGCGGGACGCGGACGCGATCAAGCAGAAACCGCGCTACCGGGAGCTGCTGCTGTCCTGTGGTCTGGCCGAGGACCCCGGCGATCTGTCCTTCCCGACATGGGAGGGCCAGAAGATCGCCGCCGGCCTGCTGCCCCAGCATTTCGAACGCCTTCGCGGCGTCAGGATCAACATGGAGTTCAACGGCGCGATGTGCCGGGGCCTTGCCGCGACCCGCTACAAGGAGGTCGAGATCGGTCCGGATGGCCCGACGCTCGTGGATTTCATCGCCGGGCGGGTGCCCCCACAGGAGGGCGCGCGGGCGCACCACTAACGCGACAGCAACAACCCGTCTTGGGGGACACTCGCGGCCCGGCCGCGCAGTGAAGGAGGAAGAAATGGCCAAATTGCTTTTACACGGAAAACTGGCGCGCAAGGCGCTGGCGCGCGGTGTTGCGCGGCTTGCCGCCGCGGTGGAGCCGACGCTGGGTCCGAAAGGGCTGAACGCGATGGTCGACCGGCCCGTCGGCACACCGCTGATCAGTCGCGACGGGGTCAGCATCGCGTCCGAGATCGAATTGAGAGATCGCTTCGAGAACATGGGCGCGCAGGTGGTCCGCGAGGTCTCGATGCAGACGAACGAGGTGGCGGGCGACGGCACCACGACAGCCATCGTTCTGGCGAACGCGCTGATCCAGCGGGGTGTCGCGCTGACGGACAACGGGGTAAAGCCGGTCGATCTGTGCAAGGGGATCGACATGGCGGTGAAGCGCATCATCGATGCCATCGACGAGTCCTCCCGGGATTGCAACGAACATCCCGAATACCTCGAGGCTGTGGCGCGGGTGTCCGCGACCGACCCGGACCTCGGGGATCTCGTGGCCGAAGCTTATCGGCGGATCGGCAACGAGGGGATCATCTCTGCGGATTTCGGCGTGACCATCGAGACGACGATGGAAGTGATGGAGGGCATGTCCTTCGAGCGCGGCTACATCTCGCATCACATGGTGACGGACCGGGAGCACATGGAAGCGGTTCTTCGCAACCCGCTGATCCTCATGACCGACCAGAAGATCCTCGATCCGTCGATCCTTGACCAGGCGATTTCCATCGCAACCGAGGAAAACCGGCCGCTGGCCATCATCGCCGAGGAAATCGCCCCCGAGGTGGTCATCAAGCTGCTGGGAAGCGGCGGGGCCGGCAGGTTCCTGATCGTGCATCCGCCGGAATACGGCCATTGGCGCACCGCGATGATGGACGATCTTGCCATCATTACCGGCGGAGAGGTCCTGGCCCGGGATCTGGGCAAGAGGATCCAGGACGTCACCCGCGGACAGCTGGGCGGAGCCGAGATGATACGCGCCACCGCGTCGTCCACCAGCGTGCTGCGCGGCGAGGGAGAGCGCGAAGCCGTGGTCGCGCGCCGCAACCAGGTGCAGCGCATGTATGACGTGGCGCCCCCCAACATCGAGCAGGACAAGCTCAGGGAGCGTCTGGCCAAATTGTCCGGTGGCAGTGCGATCATCTATGCCGGCGGCTTCACTCCGGTCGAGCAGAAGCGGAAGGTCCAGCTGATCGAGGATGCGCTGTGTGCCGTGCGCGCGGCTGCCGAAGACGGCGTCGTGGCCGGTGGCGGCACATGCCTGGCGCAAGCGGGGCCCGTGCTCGATAACCTGACCGCCATTGGCGACATCGGCAAGGGGATCGCGCTGGTGCGTTCCGTGCTGACCCAACCCTTGCGGCGCATCGCGTCGAATGCGGGGGCAGATGCGGATGCCGTGGTCGACGCGATCACGTCCGGTCCGGCGGGCCATGGTTTCGATGCGTCCAGAGGCGTCTACGGCGACATGTACGAGGCCAGAATAATCGATCCTGCCCGCGTGCCGGCATCGGCCTTGGTGAATGCCGCCTCGGTCGCAACGCTTATCCTGACCACCGAAACCCTGGTCGGCGATCTCGACGAGGGCGAGGCCGACCCGACGGAAGGCCCGGCGCTTGGTGGCGGAGCGGAACTGCTTGGCCGCCAGTGATCTCAACGTCCCGTCGCGCGCCGATACATCGTGCACGGCATCGACACACCACAAGGAACCCGGACCATGAAGGCTGCAAGACTCTACGATTACGACCCCGAAATGAATGTCACCTTGCGTATCGAAGACATTCCCGCGCCCACGATCGACTCTCCGAACGATGTGATCGTCAAGGTCGGCGCGGCCGGGCTGTGCCGCACCGATCTGCACATCATCGAAGGTGTCTGGAAGGACATCATGGATGGTGACGGTGCCCTGTTGCCCTATACCATGGGCCACGAGAATGCCGGCTGGGTCGAGGATGTCGGCAGCGCCGTGACCTCGGTCAAACCGGGTGATGCGGTGATCTGCCATCCGTTGCGCAGCTGCGGCATATGCCTCAGTTGCCGCTATGGCCACGACATGTACTGCGAACACGGGCAGTTTCCGGGCCTGGGTTTGGACGGTGGGTTCGCCGAGTATTTCAAGACCTCCGAACGCACCCTGATCAAGCTGAATACCGGGATCATGCCACTGGATGTGGCGCCGATGGCGGATGCCGGGATCACCGCGTATCGGGCGGCCAAACGGGCCGCGAAGCTGCTGCATCCCGGTACGTCCTGCGTGATCCTCGGGGTGGGTGGACTTGGACATATCGCGCTGCAATGCCTCAAGCACATCTGCGGTGGGCAGATCATCGCCGTGGACCGCGAACCCGGCGCCCAGGTCCTGGCCAGAGAGTTGGGGGCGGATGCCGTCCTGGATGGCGGCCCGAACCTCATCGAGGAGATCAAGGACATGACCGGCGGCGGCGCCCAGGTCGTCATCGATTTCGTCGGCGAGTTGGGGGTCGAGAACATCTGCTGGAAACTGCTGCGGCAGGGTGGCGAACTGATTGTCGTGGGCTATGGCGGCACGATCGAAATCCCGACGCTCGAACTTGTGGTCAACGAAATCAAGATCGGTGGCAGCCTGGTGGGCGATTACATCGAACTGGTCGAGCTGATGGAGATGAATGCCGACGGAAAGGTGAAAATGCACCAGACCGAGTACAAGCTGGCAAACATCAACGAGGCGATCGACGACTTCAAGAACCGACGCTTTACCGGGCGCGGGGTCATCGTGCCCTGAACCCGGCTCCGGTCGACATCTGTCACGCAAGGACGATCATCATGGACGAGACAACATTGACCAAGACCCTGCCCAGAGCGGGACCGACCGAAGAATGCTATCGGCTGATCTATCGCAGTCACAGCCTGATACCGACGGACGGATCCGATGGTGGCGCCGATGGACTGGCCGCTATCCTGCGAAAGGCACGGTCCAAGAATGCCGCGCTCGGCGTGACCGGTGCGCTGATGCTTTATGATGACTGGTTCGCGCAGGTCCTGGAGGGGCCTCGGGACGTGGTCGAAGCGCTTTTCGGCACGATCAGGGCCGATCCGCGGCACGAATCCGTGCGTCTTGACCTGGCGGAAGCGGTGCCGCGCAGGCTTTTCGAGAAATGGGCGATGGCAATCGTGGCAGAGCATCACCAGCCCGATCTGCCCATGGTCGCCACCACCGGCGGTCTGGCGCAATGCGCGCCCTGGAAGGTCACGCTCGAGCAAGAGGCTGTGTTGACCCGGCTGCGGGATCTGACACGGGGGTACGGGCGCGGTTCGTGACGGTCGGCGGCCCGGGGGCAGAGGCTGTTCAGGGCCTGGGAATATCGTATTGCTTGATCTTGCGATAGAGCGTCGGCCTTGAAATACCAAGCTTTTCCGCCACCCGCGTCAGGTTGCCGTTCTCGACCTGCATGGCACAGCGGATGGTCATTGCCTCGACGCTTTCAAGGCTGGTGCCGGTGTCGGGAATGTCCATCCACGGGACAAGGCCAAGCCCGTCGACGGGCTCGAATATCTCTTCGGGCAGGTCGCTTGCATGCACCTTGGTGTCGGTCTTGAGAAGAAACAGACGCTCCATCATGTTGCGCAGTTCCCGGACGTTGCCAGGCCAGCGATAGGCGCCCAGACGTTCCAGCACCTCCGGCGAGAAATCCAGGGGCTCCCGCGCGAAACGTTTGGCGAAACCCTCGTTGAAATGCCGCAACAACAGGGGGATGTCGACCGCACGCTCGCGCAGTGGCGGCACATCTATGACGACGATCCCGATGCGATAGAACAGATCGCGGCGAAAACGCCCGGCCTCGACATCATTGCGCAGGTTGCGGTTCGTCATCGCCACCAGCTGCACATCGACCGATCGCCGTTCGCTGTCGCCGATCCGGTAGACCGCCCTCTGTTCCAGCGCGCGCAGCAGGTAGGGCTGCAATTCGATCGGCATGTCGCCGATTTCATCCAGGCACAGGACGCCGCCATCCGCCTGTTCGAACTTCCCCGGCTTGCCGCCGCGCACGGCACCGGTAAAGGCCCCCTCCACATGGCCGAACAATTCGGCACCGATCAGATCCTTCGAGATCGCGGCGCAGTTCACCGTTACATAGGGGGCATCGCTACGGGGCAGGCGGCTGTGAACAAGGCGCGCGAATTGTTCCTTGCCGACGCCCGTCTCGCCCTGGATCAGCACCGTGACATCCGCGGCCGCGGCGCGTTTGGCAAGTTCCAGCGCTTCGAGCATCTTGGGGGCCGCGCCGATAATGACGACCTCTTCCTCGTCTATATTCGCGCGCGGCTTGATGCGCACGGCGGCTTCGGGGCGTGTCAGGGGGGCGTCGCGATTGTGCTTGAGAAACAGTGCCGCGCCGCGCATCCGGCCACCGAATTCGAGGCGTTCGATCCCGTCCATTTCAAGTTCGCGCGGCAGGGCCGCCCGAATGTCGTATTCCGTCATGCCGGCGTTCAGGGGCAGGAGACGTTTACCCACGGCAAGTTCGGGCCTGGCCTGGTAGCCCTTGTCATCGAGCCCGCGCCTGAACAGGATACGCCCCATCTTGTCCAGCAGCAGGACACCGCTGCTCCAGCGGTCGTTGCTGGAGTTCAGGAAGGCTTCCAGAAGCAGCGTACGCTCTTGATGCTGCTGTTCGGCGAGCGCGATTTCGATTTCGCGCGCGGCGGCCATCACCAGCGCGACATTGTGGCGCCGAAAGATGCGGGGCGGGCCGGAAAGATCCACGACGCCGATGATCGAGCGATCGAAAGGATCGAAAATCGGCGCGCCCGCGCAGGTCCACGCCTGAACGCTCTGGCAGTAATGTTCGGCTGCATGGACATAGGTCGGCTTGCCGGTCTTCAGGGCGGTGCCAATTCCGTTCGTGCCGATCGCGTCCTCGTTCCAAATCCCGCCGACTTCAAGGTGGATGTTCTGACCTTCGTCCAGAACGGATGGATCGCCGATGGCATCGATGATCACGCCATCCTTGTCGGTCAGAAGAAGAACGGCCCTGGCATCGGCCAGGTGCGGCTCCAGCCGGGCCAGCGCCGACCTGGCGGCACGTCGCAAGGACAGGTTTCTGCGTCTCAACTGGTACAGGTCTTCCTCGGCCTCGATTTTCCGCGAATGCTGTTTTGCGGCGTCGACGCCCATGTTGAGACTGCGTTGCCAGGACTGCACGATTTCATCCCGCACCGGGTAGGCGTCCGGACGTGCCCGGGATTGTCCCGCGACATAGCTTTCCCAGGCCTCGCGCATCCCCCCCTCCGAATATTCCGGAGCCACAGAACATGCGCTGCCGGACTTGCTGAAGGGACTGAAATAGCTTGTTCGCTGCATATATGGCTCAGTGCTGGCTTCTGACGGTGATCGCCTGGCCCAGCTGCTGCCTCCACTCCAAGTGACCTGCTACGGCATGGATGGTCTCCAGCCGATCCCCGACCTGCCGTCAGCGCAGGCCAAGACTGGCTTCGATCGCACCGGCCAGCGCCTTTTCGTCGAAACCCCGGTGAATTTCGACGCCGTCCAGATGTCGGAGAGCTTCGAGCATCTCGCCGTCGACCGGCGAGTAGAATTTTCGTTCGGCCGTGGCGAGAACGAACACCTTGCCTGCGAAACCGCCGCGGATCTCACCCAGAAGCTGGATTTGCTTGCCGCTGTTGAGGCAAGCTAGGACGACCCGGTTGTTCAGGCTGACCTTGACATAGGGTTCGACATCGGTCGCCGTGGTCGCCACGCCAAGATCATGGATCATCAGGCCTTCGGGCTGTGGCGTCTGCTGCATTTGCACCTTGGCCTGCTGCATTGCCGTGTAGCCACCGCCACTGATCTGGTCGGCGAGTTTCTTGATCACATGAGAATTTTCAGATATCAGCCGCTTGGCCTGCACGTCTTCTCTTCGCGGCCCGTCGCGCTTCGAGAAAATATCCAATTTCCGTCCTCCCAGACTTTTTGGTAGCAGAAAACTCGTGAACTGCCAAACTATTCCGGTGACCGCGCCGACGATCCCTTGCCGGTCTCATCCGTGCATGAGATCTGTCGACGGGTCGGGCCACGGACCGACTTCGGCTTGTTCACGTCCTGTCCTCCCTTGAATGCGCAGCGTCGTCTCCACGCCGCCAATGGCCGTTTCACCGAAAGCGACCCCCCCGCTGCAGGACCTCGATCTGGTAGCCGTCGGGGTCCGCAATGAAGAAAAACCGGGCGATCACCTCGCCGGCCGGTGCGAAATTCACCAGCTTGCCGGGGGCCAGCCCCGCGGCCTCGAACCGGGCATGCTCGGCCGCCGCATCCGCGACGGACACAGCGAAGTGGCCATAGCCGTCGCCCAGGTCGTAGGGCGCCGTGCGGCCCTTGTTGACCGTGAGTTCCAGTTCGAAGGCGCTTTCGGCGCTCGACAGGTAGATCAGGGTGAAGTCCGGAAAATCCAGCCGATCCGCCACGTCGAGGTCGAAGGCATCGCGATAGAAATCGACCGAGCGCTGTTCATCAAGCACGCGGATCATGCTGTGGATCGCCTTGGCCAAGTGTCCCTCCTGTCCGATGGTCGCGGGTCAGGACAGGATAGACGAAAGCCCAAGGCGTCGGGGTAGTATGGGGATACTACCGCCGACGTCGGCCGGTTGCGGGCGGCTATTCCGCCACCGCCGCGACCGCGCCGGGCCGGACGCCCGATGCGATGAACACGATGCAGGCCGTGCGCAACAACGAGGTGAAGTTCTCGGGTTCGCCGCGCAGGCTCAACACTTCGGAATGCAGCTGCGAGATGAAGGCGGGCGTGCTGAGCCCGTCATGGGCCGCGATCTGGTCGAGGATGTCCCAGAATGCGTTTTCCAGCCTGATGCTGGTGCTCTGGCCATTGATCCTGAGCCGCCGCGTCGTCAGGGCGTAGCGATGCGGGTCCTGACCGGCAAAGACGTCACACATGGCCTGCTTTCCCTTCCGTTTTGGAAAGATGGATGGCGTCCGCCGATCCCGGGCGGGTGCCGCAAGGTGATGGCGAAAGGATTGGTGCGACGACGGGCGCTGTCCAGAAGAATCGTCGCTGCACCTGCAAAGGGTCGGCCGCACAGGGCGGGACGATGCTCGAAGACGGTGCAGGCGTTCTGCAGGATCGGGTCGATGGGCCGCGCGTGGCGCACTGTCGGGGACCTGGCCGGCGAAACTGCACGCCTGGCTGCGGCCAGGTGCGCTTTGCGATGGTCGCGATCCTCGTCGATCGCACCTTCTGCCCGGAGCGCCGCATCCGGCGCCGATGCGGTCGCCGGGCCCGAGAATCCCACCGAAAGACCGGTGCAAGTTTGTTCGACAAGGTCGGAATCGGCGCCGAAATGGTCGGAGATCATTGCGCCAAAGCCCGTTTCACCAGCGTTTCATCCCATATTCAGGGAGGTCTCGAAAGATCGAGTTGCAATACTGCGCGCAGCTTGGTTTAGTCGGGACCGTCAATGAGCAGCACAAGCTGCCGATCAAACAGGGAGACACGGCTTGGCCGATGGTGCATCCAGCGACGCGTTTGTCGAATTCGAACGCGTGCAGAAAAGCTACGATGGCGAAACACTTGTCGTCAAAGACCTGAACCTCTCGATGCCCAAGGGCGAGTTCCTGACGATGCTCGGGCCGTCGGGATCCGGCAAGACCACCTGCCTGATGATGCTGGCCGGATTCGAGACCGCGACCCACGGGGATATCCGCCTGGACGGAACCTCGATCAACAACATCCCGCCGCACAAGCGCGGCATCGGCATGGTGTTCCAGAATTACGCCCTGTTCCCGCACATGACCGTGGCCGAGAACCTGGCCTTTCCGCTGGAAGTGCGTGGGCTGGGCAAGTCCGAGCGCGAGGAAAAGGTCCAGCGGGCGCTGGACATGGTGCAGATGGGCGCCTTCGGCGGCCGCCGGCCGGCGCAGCTTTCGGGGGGCCAGCAGCAGCGGATCGCCCTGGCCCGGGCGCTTGTGTTCGAGCCCGAGCTGGTGCTGATGGACGAACCGCTCGGCGCGCTCGACAAGCAGTTGCGCGAACACATGCAGTTCGAGATCACCCGCCTGGCCCATGAGCTGGGCATCACCACGGTCTACGTGACCCACGACCAGACCGAGGCGCTGACCATGTCCGACCGGGTCGCGGTATTCGACGACGGCCGGATCCAGCAGCTGGCCCCGCCGGATGTGCTGTATGAACGGCCCGAAAACAGTTTCGTCGCCCAGTTCATCGGCGAGAACAACACGCTGGAAGGCGTGATCAAGGAGATCAGGGGCGAAACCTGCATTGTCCAGCTGGACGATGGCGAGATCATCGACGCCAACCCGGTCAACGTGACCGAACCCGGCGAGCGCACCAAGGTGTCGATCCGGCCCGAACGGGTCGAATACAACATGGACCGCCTGCAGGAAGGCGCCCATACGCTGAAGGCCGAGGTGCTGGAATTCGTCTATATGGGCGACATCTTCCGCACCCGCCTGCGGGTCGCCGGAAACGAGGACTTCGTGATCAAGACGCGCAACGCGCCCGATCAGGTCAGGCTCAAGCCCGGGCAGCAGATCGAGATCGGCTGGCTGCCCCAGGATTGCCGCGCGCTGGACGCCTGATGTCCGGCCCGCTTCGATGTGTCAGGCCGGCGGCAACCCGGATGCCGCGCCTGATCCACACCAATATCCGGGTTGATACAACGGGAGACCTAAATGACCCTCACCAGAACTCTGATGGCCACGTCGGCCCTGACCCTTGCCGCCGGCATGGTCACCGCCCAGGACATGGTCAACGACATGACGCTGGTCAGCTGGGGCGGGGCCTACCAGGCCAGCCAGCATAACGCCTATGTGGAGCCCTATCTTGCAATGAATGACGGTGTGTCCGCCGTCTGGGACGAAAGCTCGGCCGAAGCCGTGACCAAGCTGCGCGCCATGTCCGAGGCCGGCAACATCACCTGGGACGTGGTCGACGTGGTCGCCGCCGACGCGATGCGCCTGTGCGACGAAGGCCTGGCGATGGAGATCGACTTCGACACCATGCTGGCCCCGGCGCCCGACGGCACCCCGGCGACCGAGGATTTCGGCGACCTGCTGGTCAACGAATGCTTCATCCCGCAGATCGTCTATTCCACCACCTTCGGCTACCGGACCGATCTGATCGACCAGCCGACCAGCGTCTGCGACATCTTCGACCTGGAAGGCTTCCCGGGCCAGCGCGCGCTGGAAAAGCGCCCGATCGGCAACATGGAATGGGCGCTGATCTGTGACGGCGTCGCGATCGAGGATGTCTACGACGAGCTCGAAACCGAGGAAGGCGTCGCCCGGGCCTTTGCCAAGCTCGACACGATCAAGGACAGCGTCGTGTGGTGGTCGGCCGGTGCCGAAACCCCGCAGCTTCTGGCCGACGGCGAAGTCGTGATCGGCTCGACCTACAATGGTCGCCTGTTCTCGGCGATCGAAGAGCAGGGCCAGCCGATCGGCATGCTCTGGGATTGGCAGATGTTCGACATCGACGGCTGGATCATTCCCGCCGACCTGCCGGAAGACCGTCTGAACCGCGCGCTGGACTTCATCTACTTCGCCACCGATACCCAGCGTCTGGCCGACCAGGCCAAATACATCTCCTACGGCCCGGCCCGTGCGTCGTCCGCGCCGCTCGTGGGGGACCATGCCGAACTGGGGATCGAGATGGCGCCGCACATGCCGACCGATCCGGCGAACGCGGTGAACACCTTCCTGTTCAACTACAACTGGTGGGCCAGCTACCGCGATGACCTGGACGCCCAGTTCCAGGCCTGGCTGCTGCAGTGATCTGACAAGGGAAGGGCCCGCCCGGGCCCTTCCCGCCTTTGCCGGACGGCCCCGCGGGGCCGCCCCGCCAAGGCGACAAGCCAGGCGATGACCGCAACGACGACAGGGGGAACGATCGACATGGCCCATGCCGAGACCGACGCACAGGGGCGGATCCTTGCCGCCGACGGCACCCCGCTCAAGCAGAGCCTGCAACGGGCGCTGCGCGCGCAGAAGATGCGGGCATTGTTGCTGATCGCGCCGCTGCTGCTGTTCGTCGTGATCACCTTCGTGATGCCGATCGGCGACATGCTGTTGCGGTCGGTCCAGAACAAGGCCGGCACCCATTACGTGCCCGACCTGATCCCCAACGTGGCCGAACAGATCGAGGATTGGGATCCCGCCTCGGGCGAGCTGCCGCCCGAAGAGGTGTTCCGCGCCATGGTCGTCGATCTGCAGGTCGCCTTCGACGAAAAGAACCACACCCAGCTGGGCCGGCGCTTCAACTATGAAAGCCCGGGGATGGATTCGCTGTTCCGGACCTCGGGCCGGCGGGTTTCGGGGCTCGACCTGGAGACGGACGGACCGTTCCGCGAGGCGCTGATCGACATCAACGACGATTGGGGCGACCTGGAATACTGGGCCACGATCAAGGCCAATTCGGGCTATTACACCAATTCCTTCTTCCTGGCCGCGGTCGACATGGAGCGCGACAGCACCGGAATCGCCCAGAAGGACCCGGACCAGAGGATCTATCGCAAGCTGCTGGTCCGAACGCTCTGGCTGTCGGCGGTGATCACCTTTTGCACGCTGTTGTTGGGCTATCCGGTGGCCTGGCTTCTGGCGGACCTGCCGGCGCGCAAGGCGAACCTGCTGCTGATCCTGGTGCTGCTGCCGTTCTGGACATCGCTGCTGGTGCGGACCTCGAGCTGGAAGATCCTGCTGCAGCAAGAGGGGGTGATCAACGATTTCTGGGTCTGGCTGGGCTTTGTCGAGCGATTGTCGCTGATCAACAACCAACTGGGCGTGGTCATCGCCATGACCCATATCCTGCTGCCCTTCATGATCCTGCCGCTCTATTCGGTGATGAAGACGATCCCGCCCTCTTACCTGCGGGCGGCGAAATCCCTGGGCGCGACCAACTGGACCGCGTTCTGGCGGGTCTATTTCCCGCAGACCACGGCGGGGATCGGCGCCGGGGGGCTGTTGGTCTTCATCCTGGCGGTCGGCTATTTCATCACGCCCGAACTGGTCGGCGGCGCCGATGGCACCTTCATCTCGAACCGGATCTACTTCCAGTTCTCGGCGATCGGGAACTGGGGTCTGGCGGCGGCGCTGGGCACGATCATGCTCGTGGTCGTGCTGGTGCTCTATTACGTCTACGACCGGCTCGTGGGCATCGACAACGTGAAGCTGGGGTAAGCGACATGGCATTCACCGAAACCCGCTCCGACACGCTGCGCCCCTCGATCCCGTTCACCCTGTCCTTCGTGGGATTGGTGGGCGGCCTGATCGCCCTGGCCCTGGGCCTGATGCGGGGCCAGGAGCCGACGCAATTGCTGCAATTCACCGGCCTGACCGTGGTGCTGCTTTGTGCCCTGGCCTTCGCCCAGCTCCACCTGTTCTCCAACGCCAAGGGGGCGATGATCGTCACCGGCGTGGTGGTCGGCATCGGCGGACTGGCCGGCGCCGGGATCATGGGCGCCATCGTCTTTGGCGGGCTGGCGGCGGCGTTCAGCTGGTTCGTGTTCTGGCTTCATACGCGGGCCTATCGCGACCCGATGCCCAATTACCTGACCTCGGAACAGGTGCTGTGGTACTACGGGTTCCGGGTGATCTGCGGGCTGGTCTTCTTCTACCTGATCTTTCCGATCCTGGTGATCATCCCGCTGTCGTTCAACGCGCAGGACTTCTTCACCTTCACCCCCGAGATGCTGCGCCTCGACCCGGCCGGCTATTCGATGAAACATTACGTGGATTTCCTCGGCACCTCCGCCGGGCGTCCCTGGGTCGATGCGTTCCGCAACTCGCTGATCATCGCGCCCTTCGCGACGCTGCTCGCGGTCAGCCTGGGAACCCTGGCGGCGATCGGCCTGACCCAGCCGCATGTGCCGTTCCGCAAGCAGATCACGGCGCTGCTGATTTCGCCGATGATCGTGCCGCTGATCATCTCGGCCGCCGGCATGTTCTTCTTCTACAGCCGGATCGCGGTGCAGGGGTCCTATCTGGGGGTGATCCTGGCCCATGCGGCCCTGGGCGTGCCCTTCGTGGTGATCACCGTGACGGCGACGCTGTCGAGCTTCGACACCTCGCTGACGCGGGCGGCGGCGAACATGGGCGCGGATCCGGTCAAGACCTTCTTCAAGGTGCAGATGCCGCTGATCCTGCCCGGGGTCCTGTCGGGGGGGCTGTTCGCCTTCATCACCTCCTTCGACGAGGTCATCGTGGTCCTGCTGGTCGGTTCGGCCGGGCAGAAGACGCTGCCCTGGCAGATGTTCATCGGCCTGCGTGAACAGATCAGCCCGACGATCCTGGCGGTGGCGACCATCCTGGTGGTGATCTCGATCGCGCTTCTGACCACGGTCGAGATGCTGCGGCGCCGCTCCGAGCGGCTGCGGGGCATGTCGCCGACCTGACGGTGGCGCGGGCGCGGGAACAAAATTACGTAATTTTGTTCCCCCCCGGCCGTCGGTCAGGGCAGAACCGATAGCCAGATCGCCGCGGTGAGGATGGTCAGACCGGTGCCCACCAGCACCGCCGAGGCCGCGACCCGGCGTGCGGCGCCATACATGTCGGCAAAGATATAGGCATTCACCCCCGGCGCCATCGCCGCGGTGATCACCGCCGAACGCAGCGCCTCGGGCGGCAGGCCCGACAGCCCGCCCAGGCTCCAGGTTATGGCCGGGTGCAGGATCAGCGACACCGCGCAGATGAACAGGATCACCCGCATGTCGCCCTCGGGCCGGTAGCGGCGCAGCACGCCGCCCAACCCGAACAGCGCCGCCGGCAGCCCGGCCCGGGCCAGAAGGTCGGCCGCTTCGGTCACGATCTGCGGCTGTGGCAGGCGCCCCAGGTTGACGACGAAGCCCGCGATGATCCCGATCACCAGCGCATTGGAAAAGATCGCCCGCAGCACCTTGGGCGCCAGTTCCCGGGCCGGGCCGCCCTTGGCCCGGACCAGTTCCATCACCGTGATCCCCAGGGCATAGCAGAACGGCGCGTGGACCGAGATGATGGCGAAATTGGCCTGCAACGCCGCGGTGCCATAGGCCCGTTCGGTGATCGGCAACCCCAGCAGGACCGAGTTGGAGAACAGCCCGCAGAACCCGATCGCGACGCTGTCCTGCCATGAGCGGCCGAAGATCAGCCGCGCGCCAAAGAGCCCGGCCAGGAACCCCGCGGTCGCGCCGGCATAGAACGGGCCCAGCAGCGCCAGGTCGAAGGTCGCGCCCAGATCGAGGGTCGAGATCGCCCGGAACAGCAGGATCGGGATCGCGATCTTCTGGGCGAAGGTCATCAGCCCGTCGATGCCCGCCGCGCCGATCCAGCCGCGCCAGGACGACAGGTAGCCCATGCCGACCACAAGAAAGACCGGCAGGATGACCGAGACCAGGTCGCCCATCGCGTCAGGCCGGCAGGTGCAGGGTCAGGCCATCCCAGGCCGGGGTGACGTTGTCCGGGGTTTCGGCCTCGACCGCGGCCCAGTCCAGGTCGATATGCATGTTGGTCAGCACCGCCCGTTTCGGCGCGGCCCGGGCGATCCAGTCCAGCGCCTTGTCCAGGTGGGCATGGGTCGGGTGCGGCTTGCGGCGCAGGGCGTCCAGCACCCAGATGTCCAGATCCGCCAGATGCGGCCAGGCGGCGTCGGGGATCTCGGCCACGTCGGGCAGGTAGGCCAGGCCGCCGATCCGGAACCCCAGCGCGTCGATGCTGCCGTGATCGACGGTGAAGGGGGTGAAGGTCAGCGGCCCGCCGGCGCCGTCGATGGTCACCGGCCCGTCGATCGTGTTCAGCTCCAGGATCGGCGGGTAGGGCGAGCCTTTGGGTTGCACGAAGGCATAGCCGAAGCGCGACAGAAGCTGTTCGCAGGTATCGCCATCGGCCCAGACGGCAAGGCGTTCGCGGGTGTTGAAGACGATCTGGCGCAGATCGTCCAGACCATGCACGTGATCGGCGTGCGAATGGGTATAAAGCACCGCGTCCAGCGCCCCGATCCCGGCCTCGAGCAGCTGTGCGCGCATGTCGGGCGAGGTGTCGATCAGCACCCGCGTCACGCCGTCCGGCCCGAAGCGGCTGACCAGGGCCGAACAGCGGGTGCGCCGGTTGCGGGGATTGTCCGGGTCGCAATCGCCCCACAGATTGCCCAGCCGCGGCACCCCGCCCGACGAGCCGCAGCCGAGGATGCGAAACGCGATCCGGTCGGTCATGCGGCGGCTTTCCAGGCGGCGGCCTTGGCGAAAAGACGGTCGAAATTCGCCGTCGTCTGCGCGGCGAAGTCTGCGTAGCTCAGCCCGAACAGCTCGGCCCCGACCCTGGCGGTATGGACCGTATGGGCCGGCTCGTTGCGGCGTCCGCGATGCGGCGGCGGGGCCAGGTAGGGGCTATCGGTCTCGACCAGGATACGCTCGACCGGGGCGGCGGCGAAGATGTCGCGCAATTCCTGGCTGCGCGGAAAGGCGGCGATGCCGGACATCGACAGGTAGAAGCCCAGGTCCAGCGCCGCCCGCGCCAGGCCGGCGCCCGAGCTGAAACAATGCATCACGCAGCTATAGGGGCCATTGGCGTGACCCTCGCGCAGGATCGCCGCGATCTCCGCATCGGCGTCGCGGGCATGGACGATCAGCGGCAGGCCGGTGGCGCGCGCCGCGTCGATATGCCGGCGCAGCGATTGCTTCTGCACCTCGGCGCTGTCGGCGGTGTAATGGTAATCGAGGCCGGTTTCGCCGATGCCGACGAATTTCGGATGCGCCGCCAGGGCGACCAGTTGATCGACCGTCGCCATCGGTTCCTCGGCCGCGCTCATCGGATGGGTGCCGGCGGCATAGAACACCGGGTCATGGGCCTCGGCGATGGCGCGGACCTGCGGTTCGTGGCGCAGCCGGGTGCAGATCGTGACCATGCGGGTCACGCCGGCCGCGACCGCGCGGTCGATCACCTCGGCCCGGGTGTCGTCGAAATCCGGGAAATCCAGGTGGCAATGGCTGTCGACGATCTGCGGCGGCATCGGTCCGGGGGTCTCTCAGGCTGGGGCTGTGGCGGATTTCGCGGCCGCCTCGATCCGCAGCAGGGTATCAAGCAGCAGCGCGGCGGGGTCAAGGTTGACCGCCCGGCCATGGCGGGTCCGGTCCGACACGTCCTGTGCCAGAACGGCCCAGGTCCGGGCCGCGCGGGCATCGGGCGACAGCCGCGTCAGCAACCGCGCTTCGCCCGGAGCCCCCTGGACCGGCGGTTCGCCCGTCAGACCGGCGCGGGCGGTGCGGGCCAGGAACAGGTCCAGCAGGTCCAGCATCAGCGCATAACGGGTGTCGGCGGCGCGGCCGGCGCAGCTTTCGGCCAGCTTGATCGCGGCGGGCCGGTCAAGGCGCGGCAGCCCCTCGAACAGCCGCACCAGGTCGGCATAAAGCGGCAGCCCGTCCAGGTTGGCCAGGCGCACAGCCTCGCCGACCGAGCCATTGGCCAGGGCGGCCAGCGCCTCGGGCGCATCGGTGCGGATCCCGGCCTGGTCCAGCGCCGCGGTCATCTCGGGCGCAGCCAACAGCTTGCAGCGCAATTCGCGGCAGCGCGAGCGGATCGTCGGCAAGAGCCGCGAGGGCTGGTGCGCGACCAGCAGCAGGACCGCGTGCGCCGGCGGTTCCTCCAGCAGCTTGAGGATCGCATTGGCGGCGTTCACGTTCATCTCGTCGGCGGCATCGACGATCACCACCCGCCGGCCGCCATCGGTCGCGGACATGGCGAAGAAATTGCGCAGTTTGCGGACCTCGTCGACGGTGATCCGGGTCCGAAGCCGGTCGGCCTTGTCGTCCCAGCCCCGACGCAGCACGAACAGGCGTGGATGGGCGCCCGATTGCACCAGCCGGGCATCCGGGTGATCGGGCGCGACATCGAGCGTCGTCGGCGGCGGCGGGGCGCCGAACAGGCCGTCGTCCGCCTGCGCCGGGGTGGCCAGCAGAAAGGTCGCCAGCCTCCAGGCCAGGGTCGCCTTGCCGACGCCCAGCGGCCCGGTGATCAGCCAGCCCGAATGCATCCGGCCGGTGGCATGGGCATCGAGGAAGTCGCGTTCGGCCGCCGCCTGGCCGATCAGCCGCGCGGTCTGGCGCGGATGCGGGGCGCCATCGACCTGATCGGGCAGGGGGCGGTCTTCGGGGGCGGTGGCCATGGCACCAGCTTTGCCATGCGGGCGCGCGCTTGGCCAGTGATCCCGGGTCGGCGGCGCGGATCCGGAATGACCGTTTGCGTGACGTTACGTAATTCTGCAGGCCCCGCTTGAAAACCCGCCACATCTGAACGAGAGCGTCGACGCGATCAGCACCCTCGGGCGCATCGTCGTCCGCGGGTCCGGCACCGCCGACGCATTCTCCGCGTCCCTGGCGCGTCTCGATATCCGAAAGTTATTGAAAATGACCATCCAAGACTGTGTCGCCGTCACGGGCACGACCCCGGACCAGACCATGCGTCATGTCGTGCAGGACCTGATCGGCGCGCTTGCGGACTTGCCTGTACACGCCAGGGACGAGATCATGATCGGCGTCTCCCATTCGCTGCTCGAGATGATCGCCTATGAGGGGCGGGCCGGGCTGTCGGCGCAGCTGCGCGGCGAGATGATCACCCTTGCGGCGCGCCTGCAGGCCTTGCAGCCGGATCTGGCGGCCTGACCGGACCGGCCTGTCAGACCGGTTCCATCCGTGCCGCGACCTGGGCGGCGATTTCGGCGGCGATCTCTTCGGGCGGACGCTGGCCGGCGATCACCACGCAACGCTCGGGGTGGTCATGGGCCAGGTGCAGGAAGCCGTGGCGCAGGGTTTCCTGGAAGGCCAGGCCCATCTCCTCGAACCGGTCCTCGCCCGAGCGGCGGGCCAGCCCGCGCTCCAGCGCCAGGACCGGGTCCATGTCGATGATGAAGGTCAGGTCCGGTTCCTGCCCGATCATCAGGTCATGCAGCCGGTCCACCGCGGCGCGCAGGTCGCCCCGGGTCGCCCCCTGATAGATGCGGGTGCTGTCGGCGAAGCGGTCGCAGATCACCGTGCGGCCGGCCAGCAGGGCAGGGCGGATGGTCTTTTCCAAATGGTCGCGCCGGGCGGCGGTGAACAGCAGGATCTCGGTCTCGGCCGACCAGCGGGCCGGATCGCCGGTCAGCAGCAGGGCACGGATTTCCTCGGCGCCCGGGCTGCCGCCGGGCTCGCGGGTCAGGACCGCGTCCGGGATCCTATCGGCCAGCAGGCGGGCCTGGGTCGATTTGCCAGACCCGTCGATCCCTTCGAAGGTGATGAACATCCCGTCCGGCGCCGCCATCGGGCCCTCAGGCCCCGTCATCGGTGGCGGGCGCCTCGGGCGCGCGGCGGTCCTGCCACTTGCCCAGCAGCACGTCCGCCGCGACCGTCAGCCGGGCCTGGAAGCCGCCGCGCGGCACGGCGCTGCCCGCCACCAGCGGCACGCGGGTTTCGGGCAGGTCGTCAAGGCGGATCACCAGGTCGGCGATCCGGTCGCCGTCGGCGATCGGCGCCTCGATCGGGCCGTCATAGACCACTTCGGCCTGCAGGCTGCCGGCGTCCAGCACCGGCACCAGCAGCGACAGGTCTTCGGCCGCGACCAGGTCGACCAGCGGCGCCTCGCCCATCCAGACCTCGGCGTCGGCGATCCGGGTGCCGGCGCGCAGGATGTCGACTTCGGTGAACTGGCGGAAGGCCCAGTTGACGATCCGCTCGGCCTCTTCGGCGCGGGCCTGCTGGCTGTCCAGCCCGGTGATCACGAAGACGATCCGCCGGTCGCCCTGTTTGGCGCTGCCGACCAGGCCATAGCCGGCCTCCTGGGTATGGCCGGTCTTGAGGCCATCGGCCCCGATCCCCAGCCCCAGCAACGGGTTGCGATTGCTCACGTTCTGCGGGGCGCGGTTGTCGAATTCGAAGGTTTCTTCGGCGAAGAGCGGGTAGAAGGTCGGGTAATCGGTGATCAGCCGGTCGGCCAGGATGCCCAGGTCGCGCATCGACATCCGGTGTCCGGCGGCCGGCCAGCCGCTGGAATTGACGAAGGTCGACTGGGTCAGACCCAGGTCGCGGCCCCGTTCGGTCATCATCCGGGCAAAGCCGGCCTCGGTGCCATCCGGGCTCAGGGCTTCGGCGATCACCACGCAGGCGTCATTGCCCGACAGCACGACGATGCCGCGCAGCAGATCCTCGACCCGGACCCGGTCGGTCGTGTCCAGGAACATGGTCGAGCCGCCGAAGGACATGGCATGTTCGCTGACCGGCAGCCGTTCGTCGATATCCAGCCGGCCATCGGCGATCGCCTCGAACGCCATGTAAAGCGTCATCAGCTTGGACATCGAGGCCGGCGGCAGCGGTTCGTCGGCATTCTTCGCCAGCAGCACGGTGCCCGTGGTCTGGTCATAGACATAGGCCGCACCGGCTCGGGTGTCGAAGCTCTGGGCCAGGGCCGACACGGCCCCCGCAAGCAGCAGAAGCGCGGCAAGGGCCAGTCGCAGGGCAGGGCGGATCATGAGGGCAGCTCTCCTGATCGGGTCGGGGATGTCAGTCTGTCACGAAATAGGCGTCTTCAAAGCCCTGCGCCCTCACATTTTCGAGAAGCTCGGCGCGTTCGGCGCTGTTCGACGCCGGGCCGACGATGACCCGCCAGAAGGTGCGCTGGCCCTCCTGTTGCAGCACCGTGGGCACGATGCCGATGGCGCGCATGCCTTCGGCGGTGCGGGTCGCGTTGTCTTCGACCGCGAAAATGCCCAGCTGGATGAAAGGCTTGTCCAGCGTCGAGCCGCCGGCCGGCGCGGCGACCGGGCGCGGGGCCGGTGCGGACGTGGTCTGCGGCGCGGCATTGTCCAGCGCGGCGGCGGCGGCGATGGCGATCGGATCGGCGTCGGCCGGGGTCGCATCAGCCGAGCTCCGGATCACCTCGGACAGGTCGGCCGGGATCTGCAGCCGCGGCGCGGCCTGCGCCTCGGGCAGTGGCGTGGCGCCGGCGATGTCGACCCCGTCCTCGGTCGCGGTGGCCTCGGTCGCGGTGGCCTCGATCGGGGTGCCGTCCAGGGTGGTCGCGGCGATGTCGACCGGGGCGTCGGGCTCCTGGGTCGGGGCGTCGACATCCTCGGCCATCGTGTCGAAATCGGTTGTCGCCTCCGGTGCCGGGGCGGCGGTGTCCTCGCGCCGCAGCGCGGTGACCTGCAGGCGCGACGGCGCGCCGGCCAGCATCTCGAGCGCGGCGGCGGCGTCGGAACTGACCTGGAACAGGGGCCCCGGGTTGTCGCGCTCGCGGCGGAACAGCGCCCCGATCACGAAGGTGCCGTTCTCTTCGTTGCGGATGATGACCCGCTCGGGTTCGGTCACATCGGGATGGGCGACCCAGACACCGCCCAGCGACGGGCGTCCGTCCCACAGGCCCTGGTCGGTGGTCTGAAAGACTTCGGGCGCCTCGATATCGCGTTCCACCAGCTGGACCGTCTGGGTGGCCGGCGTGGCGTCACCGGCCCGGGTCGCCTCGGCGCTGTCGCCGGGGGTGATGCCCAGCGTGTCGCAGGCGCTCAGGCCGATGGCGGTGGTGAGCACAAGACCCAGCCGAAGACCGGCGCCGAAGGTTCTGGAAATGCCCGACATGATCTGCCCTCTTTCCTTTCGCGGTCGCTTTTCGCGCCGCGCCCGGCCATGTTGATCCGGCCGTTGTGACTGCCCAATGCCGGGGCTTTGCGCCCCGATTGCCGCGACAATAGCGGTGCGCGGGTGATTTTGAAAGCGTTGACAAGCCCCTGTCGGCAGATTTCCCCCCACCCTGTTGCCACTTTCAGAATCGACCCGGCGCCCCTATGTGGGTCGCCACGGCCGGAGGAGTGGCAGAGTGGTCGAATGCGGCGGTCTTGAAAACCGTTGAGCGTGCAAGCGTTCCGTGGGTTCGAATCCCACCTCCTCCGCCACTTGGCCCTGCGAAAGCGGTCTCCCCATCCGGCTGCAGCCGGATTTTTCCGTTGTATTCGAGGGTTATGCGGGAAGGGCTGAGCACTGGCA